>OGQQ01000199.1_pt1 | contig 64115 bp, 50 predicted proteins | sample 1553281 | NCBI WGS metagenome assembly OGQQ01 (sample SAMEA2579937, study PRJEB22360) | human gut metagenome | biome: human gut; feature: human-associated habitat; material: faeces | place: Denmark | collected 2008/2010 | reverse complement strand
CAGCCGGTCTCACCGGCTCTCTCTGTTCTCCTTCGCCATCTGCTTAAGCGTCTCAAACATCGCCCTGTCCGCTTTCTTTATCATCCCCATCAAGTGTCCCGGTTTCTTCTTTTCGTCATGGTAGTCGCTGCCCGCCGTCTCAAAGAGGCGGTATGTGACTGCCAGCTGATGGAAATATCTTTCTTTTTCCTCTGTGTGATAGGGTGTGTATACTTCAATCCCCTGTAAACCGTTTTCCATCATACGCGGTATCTTCGGCTCATCATCGGCTGTGAACCACTCCCCCGGATGGGCGAGTACCGGAACACCGCCTGCCTCCCTTATGGCGCGAATCCCCGTATAGATGTCCACAATAAATTCGGGAACGTAGCATTTACACCCTGCCACCAGATAATCTTTGATAAAACGGATATAAGGTCTGTCTGATTTGCTCCCTCCGGGTCTGTATACAGACAGCTTCGGATTGTCCGCATTGCGGGAATCCTTTAAAATCGCGTTCGCAAAATTGGTAATGACCGGCGGATGGGGGTATGCCAGCTTCTCCACTTCCTCCATATCCACGAAGAACCCTTCTTCTTCCAGATTCTTCTTTATCTGAGGAAGGATATCGATACGGGATTTCTGAATCTTCTCTGTCAGTTCAGACAGGGCATTTTTTTCGTCCGTATCCATCCCATATCCCAAAATGTGCACCATGCGGCTCTCGTCGATGCAGGAGAGCTCCAGCGCCGGGATTGTCAAAATCCCGGTGCGCTTCGCCTCCGCCTTTGCTTCTTTCACGCCCTCATAAGTGTCATGGTCGGCAATCACGATGACTTCCATGTGGTTTTCCTTCGCCTGCTCAAAGAGCTCATGCACGGAAAATGTCCCATCGCTGGAATGTCCGCTGTGCATATGTAAATCCACCGTTCTTCTTTCCATAACTTTTGCTTCACTTCTCACTTTATTTCAACACTTTTTCCAAACTTTCTGTGCTTCGCCCTTTTCTGTATTATTTCTTCAGGTCGAAGAGGTCCTGATGAACGCCGATTCCCCACAGGTCAAGTGCAACCTTCAGAGATTCGCAGTCTTTTGCAGCTTCCTCAAGCGGAATACCCTCTGCTGTAGCTTCTGCCGCTTTGATAAGGCTCTCTACACCTGCAGCCGCTCCCATTGGATGTGCGTGCATAGCAGCACCTGCGGAAATGGAGAAGTCCATTCCAAGGTCATCTGCAACGTTCGGAATCAATCCCTGATATACACCCGCTGCCGGTCCCGGGAAGGTACGCTTCATGCCGCGGAAGTCCGTGAGCAGAGACTGTGCGATACGGATGTAACGCTCTCTCTGGATGCTGACTTTTCCGTATGCGCATGGATAGATGACGATATCCGCGCCGCTCATACGCATGAATTTTCCGAGTACCATGTGGCTGGAGATTCCTGAATAGTGGGACTCGTACATTGCTCCCGCAAATGCCGGATGTGCCAGGATTGGCAGTGCCACTTCGTCGTTCTCCGCAACCATCTGCATTGCCGGCCAGCCGACTGTCAGTGTGTTAATCATCAATGCCGGGATTCCCAGCTCTTTACACATTTTCGCCTTGTCGAGCATCCTGTCCGGTCTGTCTGTGATGTTCGGGGAGTAGAGTACACGTTTTCCGGTCTTTTCGTAAACATCTTTTAAGATTTCCGCTGCAATCTTTGCTCTTGCCTTTACGGTACAGTAATCGGTATCGCTGAACAGCTCATCGTCTTTAATCCAGTCGATTCCTGCCATAGCCAGCTCACGAATCAGTTTTCCCGCGTTCTCCGGTGTCGCGCCTGTACACGGTTTAATCATGCTGACAATAAACGGTCTCTTCGGAACGCCTGTGATTTCTCTCAAGCCTTCTACACCGAATCTCGGTCCCTTGAATCCATCTGTGAATACCTTCGGGAAGTCGATATCGATGAGTTTTAATTTTCCTGACATGGAGATATTTCCGATAACAGATGTCAGTACCTGGGGAAGGTTTGCTCCCATGTTCTCGAACGGGAACGCAATCTGGAATACTGCCATACGCTCCTGTCCTGCCGCCTCAGGCATAGCAAATTCGTAGCACGGAATCTCGTGTACCGCGATGACTTTTCCGCCGTGACGTCTTCTGACTTCCGGTGTCTCCAATGGAACAGGCGCCCAGGTTCCTGTGGTCTGCTCGATTGCCATAGAACCTACCAGATTTAATAAATCAGATGTATATCCCTGGCAGAAGTATGTACAGATGATATACTTCTCTTTGTCGATTGACTCCGGTAATTTAAAAATGTTCTCATCATATTTCATTGTGGTTTCCTCCTTATATTTTTAAATTGTTCTTAGTATCACGCCGTCTATTTGCAGATGTAATCTAACAGTGTCATAACCTTCTCTTTTTCGGAACAGTTCAGTCCCACTGCCTCACACGCACACGGTGTCACGATGACATCATGCTCTGCCTCAGTTAAATCTTCCATCCTGCGCGCGGAGATTGCCATCAAGTTCTCCGGCTCTGCAAGTCCCAATCCTCCCGCCAGTCCGGAATCTGTCACATCATATCCGCTGCGCTTCGGCAGGATAACGTCCGCCTCAGGAAGAATTGCCTGATAGTCCGCCTTTCTCGCGGGATAGAGTCTCTCGATAACACCGCTCTCGTGCAGAACCACTTTGTCTTTTCCTGCCGCCTTGATGCCATTATCTGCCAGGAATGCGTCGATGAACTGAATCTTATCCGCACATTCCGGGAACTGAATGAGCAGGGTATCTAATACATAGCTGTCATCTGTTATAACACTATCATATTTAGCAAGTCCCTCTTTTATGCCGTCCGCATATTCATTTGCCGCATCGGTCTGTCCAAGCTGGAGCAGAAGGTAGCCGCAGTCTTTGTATTTGTTCGTGCAGTAAGCTTTCTTTCCCGCTTTCTCACAAACAGAAGCGAAATTCGCCGCTGTCTTCTCAGGGTCCGTCTCTGCCGGGCTGATGAGGAAAATCACATTCGCGTTTTCCTCTCCCGCGCTGTACTCTTTGTACTGCGCGTATACGCTCTCGTTTTTCAGAACGCTGTCCACAAACGCCTGATATCTTTCGGGAACTTTGTCTCCCTTGATAATCTCGCTGCGGACATAGCGCATCACTTCCGCTACCGGAGTGTCATCGATGCTGCGTGTATCGGACTCGTAGCTGTCCGTCGCCATAAATGCTTCTTTTGCCACATACTGCATATCAAAACGGGTACCCATGGCTGTGAAGACTGCTCCCATGCCTGTGGAAGTGTCCACTCCCATCACACGGCTGACCGGAGCGAAATCCGCAATGATATCACTTGTCAGACAGTTGGATGTCCTGTAATATAACTTTGAAAATTCTTGTGTTGCCATTGCCTTTCCCCCATTTCCTATATTTTTGCTGCAGCATTTTTACCGGCAAGGTAAGCGGATGCCGCGGCGATTCCCGCTCCGCTCCTCTCGCTTGCGAAATTGTGTCCTGCCAGGACATCTCCGCATGCAAAAACGCGCCCGTTGTATTTTGTATCTGCTACCGACATATCGTCATTTACTTCCACACCCATTCTCATGAAGTCCTGACCTGCAGGGTTCACAGCGTCACGGTCTAACTGGTCTGTGGTCACTTTTCCAAGGTGCTGGTCAAGAAGCTCAATCCATACATCTGTGTGGCGTGCCTTGATACCGCCGCCTACGAATCCGCCTGTCGCCAGAACGACTGCCGGAACCTCGAACACTTCTTCCTGTCCCGGATGATACTGGTCGAGAAGTCCCAATCTTGCCTCTACCTTGACGCCGCCGTCCGCTGCTTCCAGCTTCTTGGCAGTCGCGCCTCTAAGTATCGTTGCGCCTTTCTTCTCCAGCCCTCTGTAGATGGCCCGTGTGAAACGATATCCCACTACAGAGTTTCCGAGAGCAGCCACCTCAGCTATCTTGCATCCGCAAGCCTCTTTTAACTCTGCCACAATCTCGTTGTAGTTTAAGTATCCCAGTACCGGTGGGAAGAGAATCTTATCAAACGCGTAGCGGTTGTTCATGCAGAAGGTTTTGATGATGGATACCAGTTCCTCTTTTCCTGCCTTTGTATCCAGGTAATCTGCCAGCTCTCCGTCACTTATCTTTCTTCTGTCTCCCCAGCCCTTTATCTGAATCTCTGTGGAGAAATAGTCTGCCTTTCCGCCCAGTTTCTTCTGGTACTGCTGGTAAGACATAGCAGAAGCCTTCGCGTTGAAGTTGACATTTCCTTTGACGCCGACTACGAGAACTCTCTCCTTTGCTCCCGGTACGACCGCGCCCTCATACATCGTAGAAGGTACATATGCGTTTACCGCGAATGTTCCCAGCATGTTGGGAACCCACGCGTTTTTCCCGTCAAAGCCTTTTAATATGTATCCGCCTGCCTCTGCCAGGGAAAGAAGCGCGTCCACACCTGCTTTTAACTCCCCTTTGCATTTGGAATAAACATGGTTCGGATAAGCCTGTATGAGCTTTTCCACACCCTCTGTATAGTCTTCGCACAGAACCGGATTCTCTCCCGGAATCACGCCCATGATATCCACTGTACCGGAAGAAACCTCACTGCTTCCGCCATTTGGGAAAACCATTGTCACACTTTTTCCGGCTTCCAGGACTGCATCTGCCGCAACGCAGGCAGCGGTCCCACCGCCTATCACAAGCACATCATTTTTCTTTGCATCCATGATTTGCCCTCCTTATTCTAAACTTAATACGTCATAGCTGCCCATGCCGACATACATTTCCTGCATAAGCTCTGACAGCGGAAGCTGGTCGCCGTACTGTGCCGCGAAATAGATACCTTTCCAGCGTTCCTGTACATAGCCGAGTACGCACTCTTCTGCTTCTGCCGGAGTCATATTCAATGCCTCCTGTGCGATTCCGCCGGCTTTATAGATAGAGAAGGTTCCCTGATCCTGTCCCATACCGATTCTGGTACGGCGGCGCAGATCCTTGAAGTTTACCACATCTTCTTCTACGAAGGAATAGCATACCTCGGAGCCAATCATCTGTACTGCATCGTCAATGACATATGCCTGTTCCGGATATTTCTCCAGGATAGTTTTTGCAAATTCTCCGTAGCGGGCTGTGAATTTGTGTGCCGCATAGCGGGAGATATGATATTTCTCGTGAATCTCCTGCGCCTCTTTTTCCGCCTCTTCCTTCGTTGTCGCTCCGTAGATGAACTCTTTGTCAGATGTACACGGCAGTACTTTTCCGACCAGTTTCTCACAAGCCATATCTACGGATACTTCTGCCATCAGACGAGCTGTCGCGTATTTTCCGCCTGTGATGGTAATCATACCGGAGATGCCTTCCATCTCCTCGTGGTCTAAGAGGAACATACCGCGGCTGATATTACGTCCTGTCTCTTCGCCTGTAGTGTAAAGAGGACGAACACCTGTACAGAAGCGGAGCATCCTTGCTTCTCTAAGCTCCGGAATAATCTCTGACACAGAGTCTTCCATAATCTTGATTTCATCCATGCCCGGGTCCGCATCATCGGGGTCATCCACATCTACGGAGGATGTTCCCAGAAGCGCTGTGTTCTGGAAGCCCTGGCTTACCAGTCCGTCGCCGTCCGCCGGTGTACGTAAGATACCAATCAGAGTCTTTGTCGGTCTCATGCTGTAAACTCCGGTGGAGCCTTTGTTTGGTTTCATCGGGATAGCGAAACCTGCCATCTCTGTAATCTGTGAACACCACGGTCCTGCCGCATTGATAATCAGTTTTGCATATACTTCATAGATATTGTTCTCTGTCTTATCGAGAACTCTCAAGCCCACTACACGTTTTCCGTCCATCAATGCGCCGATTACTTCGTGATGTGTGCGGATAGTGGCACCTTTCTTCTTTGCGTCATATGCCTGTGCGATACACAGCCTGAACGGGTCGAATCCTGTATCAATGGTCCGAAGTGCGAACCGGATGTCTTTCGTCAGAAGCGGCTCCTCACTGGTCGCCTCCTCCACAGAAATAATCTCATATGGAAGACCGATGTCATCTGCGTTCTTCATCCATTTTTCTGCAAACTCCATCTGTTCATCTGTCTTTGCTACCCAAATCGCGTCTGTCGGGTCAACTACCTGTGGTACGATTTTGCGGTAGACCTGGTTTTCCTGCAGACATTCTCTCGCAGTCTGGATGTCGGAAACGGCATAGCGTGCACCTCCGTGCAACGCAGAATGGCATCCGCCTGAAGTTCCGGCAGCCAGGTCGTCCCTCTCTAAAAGCAGGGAGTTTGTAAAGCCACGCAGCACTAAGTCTCGTATGACACCTGTTCCGGTGGTTCCGCCGCCGATAACTACCACATCAAAATTTTCGCGCATAACTTACGCCTCTCTTCCTATATTATTTTTCAAGCCGGCTTAAATTGTCTTCATAATACCATCGTTTTTTTGCACAATCAAATCGGCTTTTTCCTGTATTTTTTAGTTTTTTTGACGTAGTTTTAAACAATCCGCCCTAATTGCGCCACTTATTTTTAGGGCAGTATGTACACTTTCTTTTTTCTTCTTATAAAAATTATCAAAAAAGTTTTACATACTGCCTTATTCTGACCCCGCGATTTTCTGCCGAGAAATTTTCTAATATTTTCCAGTTCTGTTTTTCATTTTTCTGAATAAAATTTTAGGCCGCCACTGACACATCAGCAGCAAAAACAGATGGAAATTCAGGCAAGTCATTAGTTGAAATATAAACATGTCAGCACACTAACCTGTCCGTTTCTGATAAAATGTGGACAAAAAAACCGGTATATAGAGGATTTATATCTCCTCTATATACCGGTGTGAGCTTTGCGCGTCTATCTCCAGTTTTTTCTGTTCTCTACTCTCCCATCACTTTGACGCAAATCTTCTTTTTGCGGGTCCCGTGGAAATCCGCGTAAAAAATCTGCTCCCAGTTTCCCAAATCCATGCGCCCTTCCGTCACTGAGACAATCTCGCTGCGCCCCATGACATTCCGCTTTAAATGGGCGGGCGCATCCTTATCACTCTGATTGTGTCTGTAATAGGGCACTTTATATGTAGGAATCATGGACTCCAAAAATTCCAATGTATCCTGCAAGAGCCCTTCTTCATCATCGTTTACAAACACAGAGGATGTCGTATGCAAAGGTGAAATGATGACGATTCCCTCCTTCACGCCGCTCTCCTCCAAAATCATCCCCACATGGTTGGTGATGTTCTTAATTGTTTCCCTTTCTTCAAACTTAAATTCCAGATATTTACGATATGATACCAAGGTCTGACTCCTCCTTCACCTGATGCCTGTCTTCGTTGTTCTTTCAAATAGGTCCCTTTTTCCAAAGGGATATCCTCGTAATATAAACTGTTGCCCGCTTAGGGCAGGTATGTCGTATGACCTGTCCCTCGCTGTTCAATTATTATATCATCATTGCGGAATCTTTCTCAATCCTTTCTTTCATTTTCGCAGTTTTGTACTAAAAGTTCAGCCATACAGTGTATAGGGCGCACTGTAACGCGCACCTGCACGTTGTCTCACTCCCCATAGCGGCAGGTCTTGTACACAGTCACTGCCATCTCCCCCAACGCCGCGGCAAAGATGATAACGAGCAGAAGGTTTGAGAAGAATCCGCTCTCCCATTTCTGCAGGAAGCTATAAAATCCGCCGTTCTGTGCCTCGATATCAAAGAGCTCTCCTACTTTGCGGCTAAAATCCGGATTCCAGAAGGGCAGCACCTTCAGCAGGATAACTGCTAAAATCATGGAGAGTATATTGGAAATGAGACTGCTCACCATGACGATACGGCAGTAACATCCCGCTGCCAGTTTTACCACCTCATCCGCCAGCCCGATAAAGAGACTCGCCAGAAATACCGGTAAAATGAGAGACCATTTCTCCAGATTGAACACACTGACGTACTGTATCTCCTCTCCGTTTACAGAGAAGGCGCCGAAAAGCTGCGGCGCAAATACGAGCAGCGCGCCAAAAATCACAATAAATATGATTCCTACAATGCTGTCCCCTCTGCTTATCCTCGCTTTTTTCACCGGAACAGGCTTTAACTGTGAGGGATTCCACTCTGTCAGCTTCATATCCAGCCGTATCTTCTGTCTCTCCATTGCCGCGAACAATAGCGTCACCGCGCCAAACGCTGTCATCTCCGCCATGAGCAGATTTCCCACACAGCCTGCTATCATGCGGACATCCAAGTGAAAAATCGCTTCCAGGATTCCGGAAAGTACCACGGCTCCCGCCACGCAGGCAAGGACGATTTTCAGCAGCCACACGTAATTATCATAATACTCCGGACCAATCACATAGCCTTTGTCCTCACGGTACTGCCTGGCATACTCTGCCGGACTTCCGAGCTTTAACAGCACGGTTTCCACTGATTCTGTCTCACTCATATCCTCTATCAACTCCCGCAGGTCCAGTTCCAGTTCTTTCTTCTGCTTCTTCTGCACCCGTTTCACAGCCTCATATATATAGCGCTCCATATATTCTCTTTCCTGCTCTGTCATTTTCTATCCTCCTTCATCAAGCGTGTCACATTGCGGGACAGCTCCTCCCACTGTTTCTTCAATTCTATATAGATTCTGTCCCCCTCCATCGTCCGCTTATAATATTTCCTGGGCTTTGTCTCACCTAACTCCCACTGACTCTCAAGCAGCCCCTGCTTTTCCAGCCGGCGCAGAAGCGGGTAGAGCGTATTCGGGTCAATCTCTATGTTTTTCTCTTGAAGTGACTGTACAAGAGCGTAGCCGTATTTTGCCTTATCAAGCTGACTTAGCACACACAATATCAGAGTCCCCCGGTGGAGCTCCGATGCCAGATTCGCCAGGATATCTTTTTCTTCTGCCATATCAGTATCCCTCCTTGTAATTTTACTATACTGTATATCGCACAGTATTGTCAATATAAACTTAAACACCGTCCACCCGAAAACGTGAGCTCTGTCTGTTGGTTCATATTCACATCCCCGCCTACATGCGTAAAGATAGAACAAAAACAGTAAATTTCTTGACTGTTCTATGACCTCCCAGTATAATAATTGGTTGGTTGCCGGGTCTTCCAAGCAGCCTCATTTGGCTATACACTGGAGCTGTTTTGGCATGATTTCCGGCAGATTACACGAAAGATTATGTTTTCCGGAGGAACCGCATACTCTGGAGGCAGCGTTGTTATGGTTACGCTGGGAAAGGAATGACAAAATGAAAAAATTTATCGAAGAATTTAAGGAATTTGCCCTGCGCGGCAACATGATGGACATGGCAGTCGGTGTCATCATCGGAGGTGCGTTCTCCGGAATCGTTACATCTCTGACTGATAACTTTATCAACCCCATCTTAAATCTTGTCACCGGCGGACAGATTTATTCCCTTCAGGACTGGATGGGATTTGCTTCCAACTTCATTTCAGCACTTGTGAATTTCCTCATTATGGCATTTGTTCTGTTCTGCCTGTTAAAAGCAATCAACAAACTGGTTGATATCGGCAAAAAGCCGCTGGCAGCTGCAGAAGAGGAGGCTCCTACTACAAAGGTATGTCCGTTCTGTAAGTCTGAGATTTCTCTGGACGCTACGAGATGTCCGCACTGTACATCCGTACTGGAAGAGGTAAAAGCAGTAGAAGAAAAGACAGAAGCTCCGGCAGCGGAAGCTGTGACAGAATAAGCTGCATAACAGAGCTGTAAGACATCGCTTTTTACGAAACCAAAACAACGGGCAGAATCAGATTGTCCGCCATCGCATAACAGAAAATGAGCAGCCCTCAAGTCTTTCACGGCTTTGGGGCTGCTTTTATTGTGGGACTGCGCTTCATGATGAAAAATCAGAAAGCAGCAGTCCTGTTTTTATTTTTGTTTCCACAACACCGGCGCTTTCAGTATCCCGGTCTTTTTAAGCTGATATTCGTAAGCCCAACTGTCCAGAATGGTCCTCCAGGCATTGGGGTCAAAATATATTTCCTGCTCGTCGCAGTCATGGATGGCGCCGAAAGTGTTGACCCTGCTGCCAAACGCCGTAATCTCTATCTTATACGTCTGCGCGCTGTCTATCTGAAATGCCGCGCGGTACGGAGCCTTATAGATGGCGCCAATCTCTGCGCCGTCCACCTTCACCTTGAGAAGCGGCGCCCTGAATTTTGACACCTCCAGCACATAGCTGCCCGCCTCCAGGTCAAGTTCTGTCTCGTAGACCGCATTTCCGCCATAGAAAGGCATCCCCTGTTCTGTCAGGCTTCCCCAGTGATAGTTCTTTCTGGTGCGTTTTAAGACAGCAGAGCTTCCCTGTATCTCCACATCAAAGTCCCCCAGCAGGTACATCGCCTCCAGGTTGACTTTTGCCGTAAAATCTGTCTCAAGCTTCAGCTCATGGTCTCCCGCTGTCAAATCGGGCAGAGCCACTGTCTCGATGCAGGGGTCCACGTAATAGCCGTCCTGCTGATTCTCAATCTGTGCGCCGTCCAGGAAGATTTTTGATTCCTTCCGGGATTCCAGTGCCAGCCGGACATCATTTATCTCCTGAGCACAGCGGATGGTATAAAGCAATGTGATGGGATCCGGCTTCTTATCTCCCTGTCTGGTCCACGGCTGTGCCAGCGCAGCCCTCCTTGGCGGGAGGTTCAGCCTCTCTCTGAGGAGATTGTCCGCCCTCAAGATTTCCTCCGGTCCTTCCAGGTTTTTTCCGTCAAAGCAATATTTCGCCATATCCAGCACCAGAACATTGGACTCCTCCCGGCGTACCGTGACCGGACTTTGAAATAATGCCCTCGCCTCCCGGGAAGACGGGCTGACAGCGTATGTGCCGGCACCGCACACATTGACGGCTGGAAGCGAAGTCAAGCTCTGTTTTGCGGCCTCATCTGCTGCCATCGCTGCTGTGCTGCCGCATGCAGTTTTCCCTAAGCCGCCGCGATTTTCTCCGGCAGTCTTACAATCCACAGGCTCCAGATACAGCAGCAGACTGTCATGCTCAAAGAAGCGGTGATACAGGATGGTCTCCCCCCCTTTCAGGGTACTCTCCTTCTCATACATCTTACCGGTCAGGGTATCCAGTTCTGTCACCTTCCACCTGCCCGCAATCTCTATCTTCACGTCATCCGGCAGAATCAGGTCGGGATTGTTCTGTGCCCGCCCGTTGGCGATAAAAAGCCAGCGCACATTCCCCTCCGAGCGCATCTGATACAGATGCTTCTCGGTCCGTTCACCGTTCCAGTTCTTCTTATGGTTGGGCTTCTTTAAATGTTTATTTCCGTGGAAACGGATTTCCAGCATACGGTACGGCTCCAGCTCGTTTAGAAGCTCCAGCTTGGAGAAACCAATGCGGGTACAGGTCCCGGCAAATACTTCCGCCTCATCGCTGTCAAGGGCATCCACGAACCGCGGCGCCTCTCCCATAAAGAGAATCTTCTTCCCCGCCGCCCTCATTTCTTTTAAGACAGAAAGCGTGGAGCTTCGAAGTGTCAGACAGCCCGGAACCACGATTGCCTCGTACTCCATCTCCCCGACTTTTTTGCCGTCCCACTGTTCCGGAAGCAGGCTTTCCGCGATGTAGTCAAAATCCAGATTGTTAAACAGCAGCCACTCTGTCACATCCGCAAACCTTTTATCCAGCTCCTGGCGCTTCTGTCCGGTCTGCTGGTTGGGACCGAAAAGCAGCCAGCAGGATTCCACCGGATGGATGACGCCAATCTTTACCAGAGGATTTCCTCTTCGCATCACCGTGTTCACTCTGGCAAAATGGTCCTCAATCAGCCGGTATTCCTTATACCACGGGGACTGAAAACCGATGGCAGCCGGGTAGTCTCTCTTTGCCTCCCCGCCCATGCTCATCCAGTTCAAGTGATGGACACGGTGGGTAATTCCCAGCGCCGCCTGCCAGTCCCCCTGCAGCTTATGCCTGCGGAAATCAAAGTCCCAGTTGGTGACGCCGTACAGTTCACTTACCACGCCGTCCTTTTTGTACTGATGGCAGATACTCTCCGCCTGTTTTGCCGTCGTGTATTCTCTGGCATCGCAGAGCATGTCAATGCCCGGCAGGGAAAAGCCCCTCAAGCTTCTCATGACCTCACCCAGCGCCTGGGTCTGGGACTGCAGTGTCGGCTCCTCCATCATATGTCCTGCCAGACGGATGCCGTTTTCTTCGCACCACGCGCCCACCTGGTCAGAGAATGCCTGCGCAAAACGCTCTGTCACATGGTCGTGGTACCAGTAGCGGAAGCGGGAAACTTTCTCATCAGGCAGCTCCCAGAGGAGCTCCGGTATATGGTCTAAGAGGTCTTCCCCGTATGCAGCCCGGAAGGTTTCTGTGAAATCTTCCGTAAAGGGAAGCATGATTTCTTCGTCTGTGTGGGCTGTCCCCAGACAGCTCTTTCTGCCAAACTGCGGTTCATCGGTAAAGATGGAGGGAATATCCTTGCCAAACTTCTCCCCCACCGCCTTTTTGTATTCCTCATGGGTCACTTCCAGAAAATAGCGGATTGCCTCCGGGTTTAAGGAGTCCACATAGGACTGATTATTAAACCACGGATTGTCATGAGCCGTCTCCAGATAGACATACCAGAGTTTCTCTCCCGCACGCTCCTTAGCGCTCTCCTTACATCTTTCGTAGGAAATAAGTCTTCCTTTTTCGTCCAGCGCTACATGATATGCAGCCAGGAACCTTCCGTTTCCCTGGGGAGATGAGGATGCCATGGAATCCGCCGCGCTCACCGCATACGTCTTTGTTCCCTTCCGGTAAGGCGTAATCAAGATATTTTTGCTCCTGTATTCCGGGCGGCAGGTCACCTTCCCGCCAGCGTATCCGGAGGGCCAGCGGTCTTCATCGTAGAGACAGGCATAGAGCCCTTTTTCTTTGGCAATCTGAACCGCCTTTTTGATGCAGTCCATAAAAACACTTCCCATGTACTCTGTGTCGAGCCCCACACGGGTGTGCATATAGAAACCGCCCATGCCCATTTCCTGAAACTGTTCAATCTGCTTTTCCAGGTCCACGGATTCCACCTTTGTGTTCCAAGACCAGAAGGGAGTTCCTCGAAACTCCCTGCCCGGATTCTGAAATTCTTCTTTCAAATCCTCAAGATATCTTTTTTCTTCCATATCGTCTCCTATCCTTTCACAGCGCCCGCGGTGATGGAACGCACGAATGTCTTCTGGGCGAACAGATAGATGATGACAAATACCATGGCACTGACGGTCAGGGCCGCGAATACCGGTGTGTATCCGATGGTCGCAATCTTGTCACGGATGACAGCGATTCCCACGGACAATGTATATCTGGACGTATCTGTGATGGATACCAGCGCCCACATGTACTCGTTCCATGCGTTCATACCGCCCAGGATTGCCAGTGTGACCAGCATCGGTTTTACCAGCGGCACCATAATCTTCCACAGGATTCGGAAGACTCCGCATCCATCAATCTTCGCGGACTCAATAATCTCATCCGGTATATTGTCCATATATCCTTTGATGAGAATCAGCCCCAGCGGAGCGAATCCCTGATAGTAAGGAAATACGATAGCTGCCAGTGTATTCTGTATCCCCAAATCTACCACCTGCAGATACATGGGCAGGAGAATGATGGGTGTCGGAATCAGCATGTTTATCAGTATCATATAGTAGAAAAATTTCTTAAATTTCATCTTCAGCTTTGAAAACGCATACCCTAAGCATGTCACCAGCACCAGGTCTACCACAAGCGTTGCGGCTGTATTGACAACCGTGTTTTTCAGATATAAAGCGAGGTTCGCCTCTTTGAACGCGGTAATATAATTTTCCAAGTTAAAAGAAGTCGGCAGGGACCAGATGCTCTGCAAAAACTGTCCCTCTGTCTTAAACGACTGTATGATAACCCAGAGCAGAGGATAAATGGAAATACACGCCACAAGCAGCATAATGATAAAAGTGATAATGGAGGTCCCGCCCTGGTCCTCGTTTCCCTGTTTTGCTTTTCGTCTCATCGCAATACTTTTACTCATGATTTTTCCTCCCTGCTCTCTGAATCACCTGTAAAACAATGGTTATCCCAATCATGACTACCATCATAATAATGGATGCCGCTGTCGCCGGACCGAATTTCTGTGACTGGAATGCGTTGGAATACACATAGGAAGTCAGCACATCCGAAGCGCCTCCCGGTCCTCCCTGGGTCATCACCCATACCAGGTCAAATGCCCGCAGGTCGTTGGTCACTGTCAGGATAGCCAGTGTCACAAAGGTCGGAATCATGTGCGGGATAATGATATAGCGCAGTCTCTGCATCTGAGACGCGCCGTCCATCTCCGCCGCTTCCAGATGGTCTTTCGGCAATGTCATGATGTTCGCGTAGCAGATGAGCATGTTGAAAGGAATCGTCCTCCATATCCATGTGACGATGATAGCGGGCAGCGAGGTGCTAATCTGCGACAGCCACGGCTGCGCGAGACTTCCCAGTCCAATCATCTCCAGTATCTGGTTGAGCGGTCCGATGGTCGGGTCGTAGATAATCCGCCAGATACATCCGATGACAACCATGGAAATCAGATAGGGGATGAATAACGCGGTGTTAAAGAACCGTTTCAGACGGATTCCCTTAAATAATATGTAGGCGAGGATGAATCCGATGGTAATGGAAAAAATCAAATCGCATCCTATGAGTTTAAATGTATTGCCAAACGCGCGGTAAAACTGGTCGTCCTGCAGGACATCGATGTAGTTTTTAAGTCCCACATAGTTCCTGAGTTCCCCGTATCCTTTGTATTTGTAAAGACTGATACGAAATGCGTTGGCAAACGGAATAAACAGAAAGATTACCAGTATGGCTATGGTGGGAAGAATTAATAAATAAGCCGGTATGCTCTCTTTTAATTCCTGCAAAAGTCCTGCTTTTTTCTTTGTCTTCACCTTGTTCCCTCCTTCTATGCACATGGTGCGTCTTCATTACTCTCTGCCCCGGGCAGAAAAAGGGCGGCCAACTTCTGACCATCAGCCGCCCTGAACTCGTCTTTTCCTTATTTATCTTCCAGATATGTGTCGTACATATCCTGCAGTTCTCCTGTCACATCGTCCAGGCTGAGCTGGCCGAGCAGATAGTTCGGAATCAGATTTTCTTTAAATTCTGTACCAATCTCGGTTGTGATTGTTGTGGGCACGAATGTCTCCGGGCAGAATCCATTCTCAGCCGCCGCGTTGTAGCCTGCGAGGATTTCATCGAGTGCCGGGTCGCGCTCTACGTTGTTAAGACCTGAACTGGAGTATTTCAGTCCTTCATCTGTCGTGAAGTTTGTCTTGGATGTCAGATATTTCACCAGTTTTACTGCTGCTTCCGGGTTCTCTGTATCTGCGCTGACCGCGAAGATATTGCTTGCTCCGCCCAGTGTTCTGGAGGGCAGTCCGTCGATACCCGGCAGCACGTATGTGCCAAGTTCCATTGTTTCCGGCGCGTTTTCCATGATGTATTCCAGTTTGTCAGGAGCGATGAGCACCTGTGCCAGTTCTCCCTGCAGGAAGAGCTGTGCTGTTGTATCCAGGTCAGATGTCATAAAGTTTTCCGGAAGGTATCCCTTATCCCAGATTTCCTTGTAGCTCTCCAGGCCTTTCTGTACGGACTCTGTGGCAAATGTCATGCTTCCGTCTGTAAAGCTCTTGCCCTCGTCCTCAATCTCTGTTCTGCAGTACTGATCCCAGAACAGTCTCGGCAGCCAGTCGATGCAGGTGTTGGACTGTACGGAAATGGGGGTCATGCCTGCCGCTTTGATTGCCTCACAGTTTGCCATGAAATCATCCCATGTCTCCGGAACCGTCAGTCCCAGTTCCGTATACAATGCCTTGTCATACATCACCGCGATTGTCGTCATGGTGAATGGAACGCCGTAATCGTAGGAATCCATCTCCCCGCAGCCGCTCTCTACGATGGTCTGCAGATTCTCAAGGAGCGCCGGTACGTATGTATCTCTCCACACAGCGTCTCCCTCGTAGTTGTCTCCGTCCAGATACTCTGAGATATCTAACAGAAGTCCTTCATTAATCTGGTCGCAGTAGTAACCGGACTGTGTCCAGAATACATCCGGCACCTCATTAGAAGAAGCCAGTGACGCGAATTTTGCGGAATAGTTGCCGGAAGCCACATAATCAAAATCTACGTCAATATCCGGGTTCTCCGCCTCAAAAGCCTCAATCATCTCCTCATCTACCAGCTCCATGGCAGAAAGGAAACGAATCGTTGTCTTGCCATCCTCTGACTTAGAACCTTCTGAGCCGCTTCCTGAACCGCAGCCCGCGAGCAGTCCGCCAATCATCGTTGCTGCCAGCAGCACGGAAATCACTTTCTTTTTCATAGTTTTCCTCTCCTTTACTTTTTTTATCTTTCTTTTGATGGTTTCATTCTAGCACAGGGCAAGTGGACTTTTCTTGACACCTATGGTATACTTTTCTTAGATTTTTGGGAGGTGGGGTTTTCGTGAAATTACGTCAGCAATTATTTATTATCCTGTTGTTTATGGCACTGCTGCCGACCATCTGCATCACTTCCGTCTCCTACTACCGCTATCAGAAGACCTCCCAGCAGCAGATGGAGGAATACTCCGTGAACCTCTTCTCCAAAGCGGTACAGCAGAGCAATTCCGCTCTGGCGGAACTGGAGAACGCCACCAATCTGTTTTCCTCTTATTCCTCCGGCGAGTATTCTCTGACCCAGAACCTCCGTCCCTATACAGACCCGGACGCGAAGCCGGACGAGCTTTCCATTTACAGGACTCAGCAGAATATCCGCTATCTGTGTCAGAATATCATCAATACCTATGACTTTATTTACGGTATCTATATCTTTACGCCCTCCGGTGTCAAGTTTACTTATGAGAATACCCAGAACGACCGCTTAAAATACGGCTACACCCCGGAAAGTTCCGACTGGTACGACCGCACAGCCTCATCGCGGAATCTCTATGTAAGCCCCATCTCCTCCCACGAAGATATTTTCCAGGGAGAAAAAGAGAGTCTTTTCATCGCTAAGAGCCTGTATGATATCTATGCCTCTGAAGACCTGGGCGTGCTCCTGATAAACTGTGACCCTGCCATTATCGACCTGAGTCCGCTCAACACCATTCCCGATGTGACCTCCATCACCATCGCGGACAATTTAAATGACCAGATTATTTATTCTACTACACCGGATGACAGCACGCCATCCTTAAAAGAAATAGAAGAAAACGCGGCATACAGCGCAAATTTGAGCCTCTCGTCCCTGACATTGTATACGTCCGTAGATTACAGCAGACTTTACAGGGAGTTCAGCACCACCGGCATCATGCTCATCGGCATCTGCGTGGTCTGCATCGTCATCGGCATCGTCCTCGCTTTCCATTTTTCAAAGACCGTGACCAAGCCCATCGAACACTTAAGCCGGAAGATGTCGAGGCAAAGCGACTCTCATCTCTCCCGCACAACACAGTATTTGGACCGCACCGATGAGATTGGCGTCCTGTATAATGAATACAATTCCATGATTGAAGCCCTGGACACTGCCATCAAGACCAATTACCAGAGCCGCCTCATCTCCCTTGACGCACAGATGAAGTCGTTAGAGGCGCGTATCAACTCTCACTTCCTGTTCAATACGCTGGAAGCCATCAACAGCATCGCCAGCATTGAGGGGAGCACCCAGATTACGACCATGGCAATGTCTCTAGGAAATATGTTCCGCTACGCCATCAAGACCCAGAGCGAGCTGGTGACACTGCAGGATGAGATGAATCATATCATGGACTATATCTCCATCCAGTCCATCCGCTTCAGCCAGCGCTTCCGATTCCGCATGCACGTACCGGAACAGATGCGCTCCCTGAAGGTACTGAAGCTGATTCTCCAGCCCATTGTGGAAAATTCCTTCTCCCACGGACTTCAGAACTGCCAGTACGGGCACAGTATCTGCGTTTATGCTTTCGCGAAAGAAACGTACTTCCTCATTTATGTGGTGGATGACGGAAAAGGAATGACTAAGGAACAGTTAAAGACACTCAATGACTCTCTCATGGAGGAACCGGAGTTTACCGAACTGGGACACCGCACAAACCAGAGCATCGGATTAAAAAATATCAATACGAGGATTGAACTGTATTACGGCAAAGGATATGGACTCACCGCCGAGAGCAAGCCTAATCGCGGCACCCTGGTGCGAATCAAACTGCCCTACCTGGATAAGCCGTAGAATACGAAAACTAAAGGAGACACAGCTATGTACCGCTATATTATCGTAGATGACGAACCATTGATTCGGATGGGAACCTTAAAAAAACTGGAAGCGCTCTCAGATAAGATTTCCTGTGTGGGAGAGGCGGACAATGGAAAACAGGCACTGGACTTGGTGGAGGAGCTTTCCCCGGATTTTGTCATCCTGGACATGGAGATGCCAGTCATGGACGGCACACAGCTTTTAGCCCGTCTGTCCGGCGAGTATCCGGGCATGCAGCTCATTGTCATCAGCGGGTATAAGAGTTTCGACTATATCAAACACGCCATCTCCGCCAATGTCATCGACTATATTTTAAAACCCTTCACGGACGAGCAGATTCAGCAGACTGTCCTGCAGGCGATTGCCCGGCTGGAGGCGACAGAATCCATCAGCGCGAAAATCCGTTTAAGTGAGGAGCAGAGAGAGCTTGCCTGCTACGACCACGACATTCAGCTTTTGCAGAATTTAATCCTGGGATATGCTGTCTCGGATACAGATATCACCTCCGGGAAGCTTTCCTTTTTACATCACAGCGGACGGCTGTGCCTGTGCGTTGTGTACACCTCCGCCTCCCTGGAGGAGTTCTGCCTGCAGCAGCATCTCACAGATTTAGGCTTTTCGGATATGGCAGTATTTTTACCCCACCCGACCAATGGGCAGCTTGGCTTCTTCCTCCTGGCTCTGCCGGAGGACGCTGCCTTTACACCGGAGGCATTTTACACCAAATTCGCGCAGGATTTTATCTCCTATCTGCACACGTACGATGCGGTATCCTACTGGGGTGTGAGCCATCTCTTTCTCACTACCGACCAACTCCATACCGCTTACGAGCACGCCTGCACGGCACTCAACTCCATGCCGGTCACACAGGAATCCTCCCAGTACTATGTGTGGCATACAAACACCGGCACCAATCTTAAGGAGATACACTGGGAGAAAAAAGAAGAATTTCTCTTCCGCGTTGAGGCAGGCATGACTGCGGAAGTGCACCGCCTTTTATCCGAATTGCAGGAAGAATACAGACAGATGGATTCCCTCTCTTTAGCTGATGTCAAATATCACTATCACCAGCTCACAGAGGAGTGCCTCATGATACTTAAGCAGTACTTAAACCAGACCTCTCCGTCCCAGAGTATGCAGAACATCGTCAAGGAGATGTTCACTACAGAGGAGCTCCACCGCTACTATGAGCAGTTCTTCGCCAATCTGTCGGAGATGCTCAAACCCCAGAGCGTCTATGCGGTGGACGATACCATCGAGCGGGTAAAGATTTATGTACAGCGCAATTACCAGAAGAATCTCACCGTAGAATTTCTCTCCTCCCTCTTTTATCTGAACAGCAGCTACTTAAGCCATCTGTTCCGCAAGACCACCGGAGAAAAATTCGTACAGTACTTAAATTACGTGCGCATCGAAAAGGCAAAATCCCTGCTCGCCACCACAGACCGCAAGCTCTATCAGATTGCCCGCGCGGTAGGATATGACAATGATAAATATTTCTTCCGCGTGTTCAAGAAGCTGGAGGGCGTCACGCCGGAGGCATACCGCCACAGCGTAAGTTCCGGCTCCGCGTGAACTTGGTCGGGAAAAAATCTCTCCGGGCGTTGACATTCCTCTGTATGAATGGTATCATTTCTTCATACGGAAACGTAGATAGAGGTTGCGTCTTTCATCAGTAGGATGCCGGATGTTTCAGGGACAGAAGAAGACATTCAAAAGGGGAAGATGCCGAAAGGATTTGATGCCTGACATCACATCCTTGGGCATGGCGTGAAGAACGACATGACTGTCATCGCAGGATGGAGAGCTATCTGATTTATACAGTTGTATGTATATGTTAGAACGGCGCATCTTGCCGTTTCTTTTTATGTTCACCAAATCACAAGGAGGAAGAAAGTAATGGCAATTTTTAAAGGCGCGGGCGTGGCAATCGTCACACCAATGAAAGAAAATCTGGAAATCAACTACGACAAGCTGGATGAGATTCTGGAGGAGCAGATTGCGGGCGGCACGGATTCTATCATCATCTGCGGCACCACCGGGGAATCTGCTACCATGACAGAGAAAGAACATATGGAAGCGATTCGCTTTACAGTGGAGCGCGTAAAGAACCGAATTCCGGTCATCGCGGGAACAGGCTCCAATTCCACCGCCACAGCTGTGGAGCTGTCCAAAGAAGCACAGAAGGACGGGGCAGACGGTATCCTCGTCGTAACTCCTTACTATAACAAAGCGACCCAGAACGGACTTATCGCACACTATACCACGATTGCTGAAGCGGTCGATATCCCGCTCATCATGTACAATGTACCGAGCCGTACCGGATGCGCGCTCAAACCGGAGACCATCGCCCACCTCGTAAAGAACGTGGACAATATCGCAGGCGTGAAAGAGGCGTCCGGCGATATCGGCAATGTAGCAAAGATTATGCACCTTTGCGATGGGAACATTGACTTGTACTCCGGAAACGACGACCAGGTGGTACCGCTCCTTTCCCTCGGCGGAATCGGCGTTATCTCCGTACTCTCCAATGTAGCGCCCCGCTACGTGCACGATATGGTCTATAAATATCTGGAGGGCGATGTAGCTGGAAGCTGTAAAATGCAGTTGGATGCCATTCCAATCTGTGACGCCCTGTTCTGCGAGGTCAATCCGATTCCGGTGAAGGCTGCCATGAATCTTCAGGGCAAGAATGTCGGACCTTTGCGCGCACCGCTCACAGAGATTGAGCCTGCTCACAGAGAACTGCTGAAAAAGACTATGGAAGAATTTGGGATTCTGTAGAGTTTCGTGCGGAGCATTTTATTAAACAAAATTTTCTATGAAATACCCCTGTATTCAAAGGTGAACTGCTTTGAATACAGGGGTTCTTTCTGTCTGTCTATTTCTTTCTTTACTTTTTCTTTTATTTTTCTGCTTGTTTCTGCTTTCGGTAGGCGCTGGGAGAAGTCCCGTACGCTGCCTTGAATTTTCGGATAAAATGGCTGGAGTCATAGCAGCCCACCTCACTGCCTATCTCAGTCACACTCATACTGCTCTCCTCCAAAAGAGTCTTCGCCCGGTTCATCTGCAGTTCTGTAATAAGGGCCGAGAATGTCTTGCCCGTATACTGCTGTATCATATGTCCCAGATAAGTCTCGTTGTATCCGAAAAACTTTGCTGCCTCTTTCAGCGTAATGTGGTTGTAGTTCACCGAAATATATCCCATCAGCCCCACAATATGGTTTTCCTGGGAATGGTTCGCCGGATTCGAGACAATGGCAAACATCTCGTATCTGCGTATCAGATGGATGAAAATCTGTTTCACATACAGTGTCTCACTCTCATTGTAGAGATAATCTTTCTTCCTGCGTTCCCTGTACATCTCCAGCACAGTCCTTCTCATCCACGTATCGTCCTTTGTGGGAAATATGATATAAGGGCTGACTCTTTTATTGTAAAATATCCTCTCAAAAAAATCCGACAGCACTTTGCCTCCTCTCAGCAGGTAGAAGAAGGAAGCGTTGAACATCTTTTTACTCATCATGATGTTGATGATGACTGCCTCGTCCTCCTCCGCTGAGATGGCGTGCATGGCATTGGGTGTCAGGATACACACGTCCCCCGTATGCATCAGGAAAGACTGCTCTTCCACGAAATGCCTGCATGTCCCGCTGTACACATAAATCATCTCAATGTACTCATGATTATGCATGATGGGATAGCTGTACCTCGCATGGAGGGTCACCTCGATATTGTCCCCTGACATCCCCACATCTTTAATCGTGTTGCCTGGGGCATTGGCTGTCAGCTCTTCGTGATACTGTTCCACCTGGATATAATATCTTTTCTTCTCCTGGCTGATTCTTTCATATTCCCAGTATGTCATAGGCTTTTTCAAAAGCCTGTCCTCACCATTCATATATTCTGTTTTAAACCATTTTTCCTGTTCTGAAAGGGGGAACAGTTCTTCCATATGCACCTCCGATGCCGCTTACGCCTCCGCAGTCTTCGCCTCTGCTTCGCGCGCCTCTAATTCTTCCCGAATCTCTGCCACTTTTTTCTCTGTCAGCTTATAGCGAAGCAGCGGGAACAGAGAAATGATACCGCAGATGGCAGGAATGATATTTACTACAAAACTGATTCCGGTCTGGGCGGATTGTGTCTGCTGTGCATTTGCCACATACCCCACTGCCGCCAGCATCTGGACTCCTGCCACACCGCAGATTGCCGTAGCAGTCTTCACTGCCAATGACAAGAATGACGCTGCCAGACCTTCCTGACGTGCTCCCAGTTTCCAGTCTCCATATTCGATACAGTCTGATACCATTCCATAGCTCAGTGCCCCTGAAGAATTACACAGACCGCACAGGAAGCTGAACACGAGCAGAAGCGGTACATTGTCTCCCACAAAGAAGAAGATACACAGGAAGGAAGCAATCATCACAATGGTCAGGAAAACCATGTAATTTTTCTTTCCAATCTTTTTTGTGGCAAACGGAATCAGAGCTGTACCTACGAGCTGCGCGATGGTCATGACCGTAAACACAAGCGATACCGCAGTATAAGAGCCCACCACATAGATAACATAGTAAGCCAGAAGACTCATACGCGCTGTGACACAGATGGTGCCGAACAATGTCATGATAACAATCATCAAAAGCTGGTCATTCCTGCAAAGTTCCTTGACATTCCCGATAAAGCCTCTTTTCTGACCGGCTGCCCCGTCATTTTTGTGGAGCTTATCCGTGTATTTTTCCTTACAGATAAATGCCTCAATCAGGAATCCGGGAATCATCACGATGGATAAAACTACTGCCGCGCCAAGATATCCCTTGGCTGTTGCCACATCGCTCTTTCCGAAGAAAAGAATCATCGGCATAACAACTGCTGACAGTATGATACTGATGATAGAAGAGCCAAGCCCCCTGGCTGTGGAAAGGTTCATACGCACCTGGGAATCAATGGCGATAACATTTACCAGCGCCGCGTGTGCCGTAACAATAACGGTATAAATCATTCCTGTACCTATATAAGTCACAAGACAAAGCACTGCCTTTAAAGTCCCTTCTACCGGGAAGACAGTAAATGTCAAAATGTTAAAGATTGCCAGAAACGGAGGAGCAAACATCAGATACGGTCTGAATTTTCCCCATCTCGTATGTGTCTTATCCGCTATATTTCCCATAATGGGGTCGTTCACCGCGTCCCACACTCTGGCAATCAGCATGATAAGCGAAATCGCAGAGGCACTCAGTCCAACCGCATCCGTATAAAAGATTGTCAGATACGTATTAATCATATACCAGCTAATCTGGTTTGCAACTTCTCCCATTCCGTAGCCAAACGCAAGCTTTGGACTGGTCTTTTCTTTCTGTAATCCTACATTGCTCATTTTCTCTCTCCTTTACTGTTTATCATATTTTATAGTTCGTAGTCAATAACAACCTTCACCGCTTCTGCCTGCGGGTCTGCCGCCAGCTTAAATGCCTCCACACTCTTCTCATGGGCAAAGCGATGGGTGATGATTTCTGCCGTCTGTGTCCTATGCCCGTTGACATTGTGAAATGCTTCCTTCATGTCTGCCAAATCGAACCCGCAGGAACCTTTCAGAGTAAATCTGCCGGACATCAATTCTGCCACCGACAGTTCTACCTGCTGCTTGTAGACGGCAACAACAGAAATGCGCGTCCCCTCTTTTCCCAGGGAAATAATCTGATTGAGCACCGGCGCGGCTCCCGCGCAGTCAATCCATGCATCCACATCCGGTTTCTCGAATCCAAATGCATTGACGGCTGTGCCAAAATGGTGTTTCAGAAAATCTCCCAGCTTCGCGCCCTCTTTCAGGTGAAATACAACCGCCCCCATCTTTTCGGCGAGATGAAGCCGCTTTGCATTGGTATCTACAACTACCGGCTTCCATACCCCGCTTGCCAAAAGTCCATTTAATGTGCACAGCCCTATGGTTCCGGCGCCGTATACCACCACATGCTCATGCGCCTTTACATCGATGCAGTTTTTCCCGTGCGTCCCCACAGACAGGGGTTCGATTACGACTGCCTCATCAAAACTCACATCATCGGCAAGCTTCATCAGATTATATCCGTAGGCAGCCTCCTCCACCAACACATATTCAGAAAATGCTCCCGCAATATCGCAGCCCAACATCCCATTTTTCTTACAGGTAGTGGGATTGACAAAAACTCTGTCTCCCACCCGGATTTCCTGTACAGCTTCTCCCACCTGGAATACCGTTCCCGTCATCTCATGACCGAACTGTCCGTCGTGTCCGAACTGCCCTTTTTTCAATATTCCCACACTCATGCCATCGCGAAGATAGGCGGTCAGGTCGGAGCCGCAGATTCCGGCTCTGGCAACTTTGATGATGACATCCTTCGCGCCCGGCACAGGCATGGGGCGTTCTTCCATGCGGATATCCCCAGGTCCGTAATAAATCAACGCCTTCATTCCACTACATCCCCTTTCATGTCATAGGGCAGTGCAGGTTTGCCCGGCTGCAGGCTTTTATAGCACTCTACGATAAGACCCAATTCTTCTCTTAAATCCAGGTAGGAAAAATCCATCATCCCATGCACGCCCTGCCCTCTTATCCACGGCTCTTTTCCTGTCTTTTCCTTACAGGTCTCCAGCACTTTGAAATAATCGCTTTTTAAATCCATTGCCACATGGTGCAGTCCCGGTCCATGTGTATCAAGCCATTCTTTGTAGGCGTTGTCCGCGATAGGCTCAATCAATTCAATCTCCAGACCGTACGCCGTCATCATAGCAGTCTTCATGATAGGTCCTTTTTCCGGGATTTCTTTTCCGTCCAACGTCATGTCCTCAAAAGGAGGCTCATCATTTCTCATGTAGTTGACATCCCATGGTCCCATCCCCATGGCTTCATAATTTTTTACCGCTTCCTCGACATTTCTCACGATGATACCAATCTGCATCAGTCTTTTAAATTCCGGCTCCATATGTATCCTCTCCTTCCTTTTTCCTTCTCTTATTTTTCTTTCGCTTCTATATGGATTTGGCTGTTTTTGCATATCTTTGTCTTATCTGCCAGACATATCTCTGCCTCCACATCCGGCGGAAGTACCACATCCAAAGACAGATTTCCGTCTGTATTGTGCCACTCAACTTCTATTCTGCCCCATATACTTTCGTAGCTTCCCTTTGCGTATGTAAGCCCGCAGCCCGTATCCGGCTGAATCCTTATCTTCTGATATCCGGGAAGTTCTGTCCTGATTCCCAGGATAGTACGGAAAAAATATTCTCCCACACATCCATACGCGAAATGGTTCATAGAGCAGTCTGACGGCGTACCGTCCGGCGCGTATCCGTTCCAGTATTCCCAGATGGTGGTCGCTCCCATCTTCACCTCATAGAGCCAGGATGGACACTCATCCCGGAAGAGAAGCATGTTCGCTATATCTGCTCTGCCATTTTCATGGAGCACAGGCAGCAGATACTGTACAGATAAGAATCCCGTATCCAGACGGTTGTTGTTCTCGCCAATTAACTCCACCAAACGTGAAAGCGCCGCTTCTCTTAGGTTCTCCGGAACCGCTCCTGTCTGCAGGGCAAGAACATACACGCCCTGGTATTCTTTTGTCATGGTTCCGTCCGCATTGATGTATTCCACAGCAAATGCCTCTTTAATGCGGCTGTTTAACTCTGCGTAATGTGCCTCTAACTCATATTCCTTCAGGATATGGCAGATTTCTTTCATAGCGGATGTGGTTATGATGTACAACAGAGTAGCCACCACATGCCCCGTTTCCTTTGGCACCTCAAAAATAGGACGCCCTGACATCAGGATGGAGGGCATAAGCCAATCCCCGAACTGGAACCCTGTATTCCACAGGTATTTCTGATATTTCTTTCGTTCTTCCGGCAGTTCTTCATAATTCTCCGGTAATTCATTCGCCATCCGCTCCGTGGCTTCCATATACCGCTTCATCATCTGGAAGTTCTCTTTTAATATCTCCTCATCGCCATACGCCTCATAGAGTCGCCATGGAATCAGCACTGCGGCATCCGACCAGCCTGCTGCCGACACGCCTTTCACTCCCTTTGGCTTCATGATGTCATGGGATTTCATATAAGGGATAATGTGCGGAATCTGCCCGTCCGCCAGCTGTTCGTTTCTCATATCGGCAAGCCAATGGCGAAGGAACTGTTCCAAATCCTGCTCCAGACAGCCGGTCCGCGCATAGACCTGGATATCTCCGGTCCATCCCACCCGTTCTCTCTGTGGGCAGTCTGTCGGAATCCAGAGCATATTTCCCTCCTGAGAGCGGAAGATATTCTCCTGCAGCCGGTTCAGCCTTTCATCTGAACAGGAAAACTCTCCTGTCCTCCTCAGCGGCGTCCCAATCACATGGATTTGATAATGCTCCGGAGTTTTGTCCGTTGTTCCGCTGACCCTCACATAGCGAAAGCCGTGGAAGGTAAACCCGGGCTGCCATTGATTCACGCCGTCTTTGGCACAGCGGTAATAATCCGTTTGATTCTTGTTCTGCCCGATAATATTCTGGAGATAATTTCCTTCTGCATCCACAGTCTCACTGTGTTCCAGTGAGATGACATCTCCTTTTTTCATATCAATCTTGAAAGAGACAAATCCCACGATATTCTCTCCCGCATCTAAGAGCAGGTCACCGTTAGGCGCCTCCACAACCCGCGGCGTAATGGTCCGAAGTTCACGTACCGGCGGGATGGTCTGAGGTGTCAGATTTTCATATCCAAAGTCCTGTATCCGCACCGGTTTCCAGGATTCATCCGCATATTCCCCGGAAAGCCATCCTTCCTTTTCTTCTTCGGCATCATAATATTCTCCTACAAACAAGTCCGCATAGCGAATAGCTCCCGTATCCCATTTTGCGGTTTCATCGCTCCCGTAACTTGTCATCCTGCCCTCTTCGTCCCGGCAGTTTATCTGCATGAGCAGCGCGCTCTCTGTCCCATGCTGCCAGCCGATTCCCACAGCGCCAATCTTACCTGTATACCAACCGTCCGCCAGAATTGCAGCAATGACGTTTTTTCCCGGTTTCAACAAACCGGTCACATCGCAGGTCTGGTACTCCAGCCTTTTGTCATATGAGGTATATCCTGGTGCCAGCAAATCGGAGACACACACTCCGTTCACCCACAGACGGTAGATTCCGTGGGCGGTCACATGCAGCAGGGCAAACGCGGGAGCTTTCTCAATCTCAATCGTCTGCCGCATATATACCGCCGCATCCAGCCGGTCCAGGTAATCGTTGGGTCGCTCAGTCCTGCCTATTGGCTCCACCGGCTCTGTACTGTCAGTCAGCGGTCTTCTTGTCCGGTCCGGCTCCGCCCATTTAGCAGTCCATTTGGTGTTTCCTGTATAAAACCATTCACTCTCAAAGTGGGCTTCCTGCCCTTCACTGCCCTGCACGTTTACCTTCCACCTGTACTTCTCATCAGCAGATAATTGTACGCCGCATGGGATATTGTGCCTTTTCTCGCTTTCCACTGTTGTACTGTCCCATACAATTTTTTCATTTCTGTCCAACACCAAAATCCGGTATGTCTTCTGCCCTTCATCCCCCTGAAGTTTCCAGGAAAACCTTGGATTTACGCTATTTTTATGTTCTCCGCAAATAATCCGAATCACCTTTTTTGCCTCCTGTCTTTTCTCCTATCTGAATTTGATAGCCCTATTATAGGAATTTCCAATCCATAATAATTGGATATTTCCGTGATACAAATTGTATATTTCTTATCTGCATATCTCCCCCCTATTGTTTTCCGGAAGAACAAATGTCCCCGGACATTTTGCGCCCCGCCCGGAGGGCTTTTTATTTTATAGGAAATTCGGAAGAATTTTCTATGAAATAAAAAAACACCCGGACAAGCAGGACACAATTTTTCTCTGTCTCTTGCTTGTCCGGATGTCTGATTTATCCGGCTGCTATTCTTTTTACATTCTCTCTATTTGATACTTTCTCTATGCTTTAAACTTTTAAATATTACGCCAGCTCTTAAATCTTACAGTTTCTCCACAAACCTCATGAACGCTTCTCTTCCTTCCGGCGTGCACTTATACACCCCGGCATCCTCCAGAACATGGACGAAGACTTTCCCTGTCTCCTCCTTTAAGATATCCATGACATTCTCTCTGGTAATGTTATCATACTCTCCCAGGAAGGAGTCCACCCACTGAGCATGTTTGGAAATCTTCTCGCAGCTCTCTATGTCCTTTTCTTCTGTGATGTATTCCGCCAGAAGGTCCATCTCCTCCTTCAGACGCGCCGGCAGGACTGCCAGTCCCATAACCTCGATGAGTCCGATATTTTCCTTCTTGATGTTATGGTACTGCGCATGGGGATGGAAGACACCCAGAGGATGTTCTTCTGTGGTGATATTGTTGCGCAGCGTCAAATCCAGCTCATACATCTCGCCTTTTTTGCGCGCGATGGGAGTGATACTGTTGTGGGGTACTCCGTCTGTCTCAGCGAAGATAAATGCTTCTTCATCTGTGTACCCTCTCCACACCCGGAGTACATGTTCTGCCAGGTCAATCAGTCTCTTCTCGTCTCTGCAGCGGATGCGCAGCACAGACAAAGGCCACTTCAGGATTCCTGCTTCCACATCTTCATAGCCTGCTATCTTGAGCGGTCTCTCCATAGGCGCCTTTGCCATGGCAAAGGTATAGTTCCCGCCCTGGAAATGGTCATGGCTTAGGATGGAACCGCCTACAATCGGCAGGTCCGCATTGGAGCCCAGGAAATAGTGGGGGAACTGCTTAATAAAATCAAACAGCTTCACAAACGCCGCTCTGTCTATTTTCATGGGGACATGCTCTCCGTTGAAGACAATACAGTGCTCATTGTAATAAACATAAGGAGAATACTGAAATCCCCATCTGCTCTCATTGATGGTGATGGGAATGATGCGCAGGGTTTCGCGCGCCGGGTGGTTGACTCTTCCCGCATACCCTTCATTTTCCATACACAACTGGCATTTCGGATATCCCGAAGCCTTTGCTTTTCCCGCCGCCGCAATCGCTTTGGGGTCTTTCTCCGGTTTGGAGAGATTGATGGTAATATCTATCTCTCCGTAGGGGGATTTTACCTTCCACTTCCTGTCCCTCTTTATGCGGTAACGGCGGATATAATCGCTGTCCTGGCTGAATTTATAGAAATACTCTGTCGCTTTTTCAGGGGATTTTTCATACTGCTCCCAGAATACCTTCTGCACCTGCGCAGGACGCGGGACGAGGCAGTTCATCATCTTCGTGTCAAATAAATCCCGGTACACGATGCTGTCCTCTATGATTCCCCGCTTCACCGCTTCATCGAGCAGAACCGCAAGAATTTCTTCCAACTCTCCGCCATCGTCTGCTGCCTGTGCTCCATTGCAGCCGGAGCCGCAGCACTCGCTTGCTTTCTCAGCTTCCGTATCCTGCGATGTTTCCCGCTCATAGTCCTCTTCCCCGAATACATCCAATAGCAGGTTTGTCGCATATACCCGCTCGCACTCCGGAGTCAGTCCTGTCTTAATACCATATTCCACCAGTTTTTCAATTGCTCTGTATAACATGTGCTATTCTCCTTTTCCCTTTGCCGGGCTGTCTGCTGCCCTGTCACAGTCTCAGTATTTCAGAGTCCTGTCAGACTGCTCCGTGCCCTATCCGGGCAGCGGCGCCTGTCGCGGTCTATGACAGACGGCGCGCGCCTTCTCCCACATCTACCACATAGATTTCTGCCGTCTTACCACATTTTTCTTTGTAGCCGTTTAAAATTTCCTCCCGGAATCTCTCCACAGCGTCATTCTCCACGATGCTCACCGTACAGCCGCCGAAGCCGCCGCCTGTGATGCGGGAGCCAATCACTCCGGGAATCTGCCATGCCAGCTCAGCCAGCACATCCGTCTCCTCACAGGATACCTCATAGTCGTCGCGAAGAGAAATATGGGATTCATTCATATATCTGCCAAACGCGGCAAGGTCGCCCCGTTTGAGCGCCGCCTCTGCCTGAATGGTCCTCTGGTTCTCGTATACGGCATGCTTTGCCCGTTTCCGGCATACTTCATCGGATATGACATGTTTATGAGATTCAAACGCTTCTTCGGAAAGCTCTCCCAAAGCCTTAATATCTGCCACAGTCTGCAACTCCTTCAGCGCCTGCTCACACTCTCTGCGCCTGTCATTGTAGGCGGAATCCACCAGACTGTGCTTTACCTTGCTGTTTGTAATGACAATCTTCGCGTTTTCCAGCTTAATAGGCGCATATTCATACTCCAGCGTATTGGTATCCAAAAAAATCGCATGGTCCTTCTTTCCCATAGCGCTGGCAAACTGGTCCATGATACCGCAGTTGCAGCCGTTAAAATTGTTCTCCGAATACTGCCCAATCTGCGCGATTTCTGTCATGGACACGGAAAAGCCGTATAAATCTTTCAAAATCACTCCCGTGAGCACCTCTAAAGATGCCGAGGAGGAAAGCCCGGAGCCGTTGGGGATATCTCCCCAGATTAATAGGTCCAACCCGCAGTCCATGTGAAAACCGCGTTTTTCAAACGCCCACATAACTCCTTTCGGATAATTGGTCCAGCCCGCTTTCTCATCCGGTACCAGTTCTTTTATGTCTCCGGTGATGACGCCGTCCTTCTCAAAATTCAGAGAATAGAAACGAAGCTTCCCGTCCTGTCTCTTTCTCGCCACGCCGTAAGTACCGATGGTCAGCGCGCAGGGGAATACGTGTCCGCCGTTGTAATCTGTATGCTCTCCAATCAGATTCACTCTGCCGGGGGCAAAATACATCCTGCTTTCTCCTTCTCCGAATGTTTCATTAAAAACACTGTACAATTTTTCTTTCATACTCTCTCTCCTTTATTTGATTTCCGGTATTCCTTAGGTGTCATGCCAAAACTCCTGCGGAACACGCGGTTAAAATAAGAAACATTGTTAAACCCCGTATCCATGGCAATCTCTGTCACACTCCTGCTGCTGCCGGCGAGCCGCCCCGCCGCGATTTCCATACGGTACTGATTTAAGTACTCGACACAGGTCACCCCCATGTACTGTTTGAAAAACCGCATGAAATAATACTCACTGAAATGGCAGATTTGGGCAAGCTGTGCCACGGTTATCTGCTGCCGGTAATGCTCCTTGACATATTGCAGGACCGCCTTTAATTTCTCCGTTATCTCCTCGCTGTCCGCCTCTTCTCTCTGGTAAGGCACAAAGCGGTAGAAAAGCAGCATAATCTTAAACAGCAGTTCCTTGATTTCCATCTCATAGCCCTTCTGTTTCCTCTCGAAGCTCTCTGAAAGTTCAGCAAACACTTCCCGAAGCTTCTCCGCAGCCGCCTCCTTCCCGGATATAACTGTCGGAAAATGAATTTTTCCACTCTCCACAGGGGAAATATATTTCACCTGGCAGATATCTCTCCTGTCCCCGAAAATCTCCGGATGGAAGACAAAGCTGTCCGTCTTAAGCTCACGGACCCTCACCTCCGGTATGCCGTGCAGTATCCCGGACGGCAGGAAGAGAATATCTCCCTCCTGCACGAAACAGGGCTTTAAGCCTATCATATAGGAGCAGGAGCCTTTCTTCACCCAGGTGAGTTCAAACTCCTCATGCCAGTGTGCAGGCAGCCCGGCACCCCCTGCCGGATAGCTGCAGTAATAATGTTCTACCGGAAACATCGCCGTGCCGTGTCTGGTCTTCTCCAGATATTGTTCTTTTTGTTCCATCCAAGGATACCTCCATGAAAGAATCACTCCCCGAGCGCCGCCTGTCTATACCTTACACACATAGTCCCAGTCATCCTGTCCGCCGTCTGCTGACCGCAGGATTCTGTTAAAATCTGTTAGGAATATGTTAGACTGATCCCCTCCCTGCCGATATAATAATCACATGGAGCAGTCCTGTACAACTTGCCTGTCCTTTTATAAGCAGGCATCTGTATCCCTGTAAAGGTAAAGTTTGTTTTGTACTAAATCAGTCACACGAAAGGAGTTTATTATGATTCGCAAATATGTTTTCGGGAATCCGTTTCCCACAGGAGCCGTCATCCCTGTTCTCCCCGCCGAGACAGGAAATCTCCCCTTCTTTAAAAAAGAGAATGGCAGCCTGACACTGCGCCTGGAAAAGGATGCCCCGGTCTACGGTCTGGGCGAGCAGGTGCGCGGCATCAACAAACGAGGCTGGCACTATACAAGCAACTGCACGGATATCCCTAATCATACCGAGCATACACCGTCCCTCTACGGCGCCCACAACTTTCTCCTCATCGGAGGAGAGACACCGTTTGGTATCTTTCTTGATTATCCGGGCTATGTCACCTTTGACATCGGCTATACCTGCCAGGATATCCTCACCATCACACCGCAGGAGTGGGATTTTGACCTCTATATCATAGAGGCAGAGGACTGTCGCTATTCCTCTGTGGTCCGTCAGTTCCGCGGGCTCATCGGCAGAAGTTATATCCCGCCTAAGTGGGCGTTTGGCTACGGCCAGAGCCGCTGGGGCTACAAAAATGAATCCGATATCCGTGAAGTAGCACAAACGTACAGAGAAAACAACATCCCGCTGGATGCCATTTATATGGATATCGACTACATGGAGCGCTACAAAGACTTTACCGTTGATGCGCAACGCTTCCCTGACCTAAAAAAATTAACGGCAGACATGCGTAAACTCGGCATCCACCTGGTCCCCATCATCGATGCGGGCGTGAAGGTGGAGGAAGGTTATCCGGTCTATGAGGAAGGCGTAGAAAACGGATATTTCTGCAAGGAAGAGGACGGCACTGATTTCGTAGCCGCTGTATGGCCGGGCTTCTCCCACTTTCCCGATTTTCTCAATCCCAGCGCGCGCCAGTGGTTTGGGATGAAATATAAACTCCTTCTGGATATGGGAATCGACGGATTTTGGAACGATATGAACGAGCCTGCTATTTTCTATTCTAAAAACCGCCTCCAGAAAACACTGGAAAAGCTGGAAAGCTTCAAAGGGCAGAACCTTGCGCTGGACAAAACCGAGGAGATGTTAGCTCTTGTCAACACCCTTGCCAACAATCCGGAAGATTATCAAAGCTTCTACCATGAGACCAGCCGGGGCAGAATCCGCCACGACAAAGTCCACAACCTCTACGGATACTATATGACTCTAGCGGCAGCAGAAGCTTTTGAGACCTTAAGCCCGGACAAACGCATTCTGATGTTCTCCCGCTCCTCCTATATCGGCATGCACAGAGCTGCGGGAATCTGGCAGGGGGATAACCTCTCCTGGTGGTCACATCTGCAAATGAACGTAAAGATGATGCCCTCCCTCAACATGTGCGGTTTCCTCTACACAGGAGCAGATTTGGGCGGATTTGGCGCCGATACGACAGAGGACCTTTTGCTGCGCTGGCTGCAGTTCGGTATCTTCACACCTCTCATGCGCAACCATTCCGCCATGGGAACCAGACCTCAGGAGGCTTACCGCTTCTCCAATATAGAAGCGCTCAAACGCACCATCAGCCTGCGCTACTGCCTTGTGCCCTACCTGTACAGTGAATACATGAAGGCAGCCTTAAATGATGAGATGTTATTCCGTCCACTCTCCTTCGATTATCAGGATGACCCCCAGACCCTGCAGGCGGAAGACCAGCTCCTCCTGGGAGAAAGCCTTATGCTCTCGCCCATCTGCCAACAGAACGCCACAGGGCGCTATGTGTATCTGCCCGAAGATATGCTCCTTGTCACCGCCAGCGGACCGGACGATTTCCGTTTTCAGAAGATGTCCGCGGGACACCACTATGTAAAGGCGGCGATGGAGGAAGTCATCTTCTTTATCCGCAAAGGGCATCTCCTGCCTCTTGCTTCCTCAGCCCAGAGCGTGGAGGAGTTGGATACCAGTTCGCTCACCCTCGTCGGCTATCTGGACAAAGATACGACCTACAATCTCTATGAGGATGACGGCATGAGCACGGTCTATGACGAAGAAACGCACACGCTGCACATCCGTGTGACAGAAGAGGGCAATGTCTCCTGTGAGGGCGCAGGCGAAGAAAAAACCTTCCGCACCGTTATCTATTCTGCATCAATCCCCGGCAAGCCTGCCTAAAACAGGCCTGCCGGGGAATCTTGCTTTTTTTGCCCGCTTACCAGATTTTTGCCCAGCGAAATCCCCGCGCCTTTACAGGGACAGCCCGCATATCCACTGCTCCGCCTGCAATCATATCTTTTCCCATTCCCTCCGGGCACACAAATATCTGTTTGTCTTCCCCGGTGAAATTATAAATTCCTGCCATCTTTTCTCCGTTTTTCTCGCGAATGATACAGATAATCCCTTTATCTCCGGTCTCCACCGTGCTGACCTGTGCATCCTCATCAAACACACATTCCTGTTTACGCAGCTTTTCCAGATAATCCAGCGCCTGGAAAATTTTTCCCTCCACGCAGTTTTTATTTCCGCGCCTGCGGGCATTTTTCCAGATGAAGGTCCCTCTGTGTATATACCGGGAATCTTCCCTTTTTGCCGGGTTCTCTTTATAAGTATAGTCGTTGACCTGCCCTATCTCATCGCCGCTGTAGAGCATCGGGATTCCCGACTGCAGCAGCATGTAGGAGTGCAGCATAATGTCCAGCGCCACTGCTCTGTCCATCTTCGCCTGGTCCGCTTCAAATCCGGCGCTCTCCACACCGCACATAGAAGCGGTAGTCCCGCAGAATCTGGCATCCTGCGTCACCGGGTCGTCATTGTAGAGTTCCCCCCTGCTCTCGCTTCCCGGGAACTTCCCTGTATAGTAGTCATTTAAAAACCGCTTATGAGCGACTTCCTCCATTCCCTGCCCTTTCAGGAAATCATAGTCCAGTCCCCAGCCGATATCGTCATGACAGCGCAGATAATTGAGGAATGTATAGTCCTTCGGAAGGCTTAACACGGTATCCAGCTGCTTCTTCAAAAGCGCCGTATTCTGCACGGCGAGTGTATGCCAGATGGTCGCCATGGTGGTTACATTGTAGAGCATGTGACACTCCGGTTTCTCCACGGTGCCGAAATAAGGCGCCACCTTCTCCGGTTCCATCACCACTTCCCCCAGCAGAACCACCGCCGGACAGACTATCTCGCCAATCATGCGCATCATACGCACAATGGTGTGCACCTGCCTCAAATTCCGGCAGGGAGTCCCCAGTTCTTTCCATATATAGGGCACCGCATCGATTCGTATGATATCCATTCCCAAATTAGCGAAAGACAGGAAATTGTACATCATCTCATTGAACACTCTGGGATTTTTGTAATTCAAATCCCACTGGTAGGGATAAAAGGTCGTCATCACATAATGCCCCATATCCGCAAGCCAGGTAAAATTCCCCGGCGCAGTAGTGGGGAACACCTGCGGCACAGTCCTCTCAAACTCCTGCGGTATCTCCGGGTTATCATAGAAGAAATAACGGCTCATATACTCTCCATCGCCGCTTCTTGCCCTGCGCGCCCACTCGTGTTCCTCAGAAGTATGGTTCATAACAAAATCCATACACACATTGATGTCTCTCTTGTGACATTCCGCTGTGAAATGGGCAAGGTCATCTATCGTCCCCAGGTCACTTCTGACTTTTCTGAAATCTGCCACCGCATATCCGCCGTCTGATTTTCCTTCCACTGTATCGAGAAACGGCATTAGATGTATACAGTTTACATTACAGTCTTCAATATAGTCAAGCTTGCGCTCCACCCCTTTTATATTTCCGGCAAAATTGTCGATATAGAGCATCATGCCGAGCATCTGCCTGCTCTTAAACCAGTCCGGTTTTGCCTCTTTTGCTCTGTCCCGTTTCTTAAGAACAGCACTGCGGCTGTCATAGAAATCTTTCATCTGACTCAGCAATTCAAAGAACATATCGTCATTTCCATACAGCTCCATATACAGCCAGCGGAGCTCGTCATGATATTTGCCAAGCCTTCTTTCAAACACGGTTTTCCCTGCCACTGTCAAATCTCCTTTCACTCACGGACAAGATACATCTGGTATGCCATATATTCTTTCTCCTCTGAAGGCAGCGGAATGCCCGCCTCCATCAGAGCGCCTCCCGTATACTTTTTGCCGGTCTCGCAGTCCCTGTAGACCGCCTCCGGCTCCAGCCCTTTCAGCCGAATATAGTTCACCGCCATATTGCCGTGCACCTCGAGAGCCACTGCGTTGAACAATGCCTCGGACCGGTCCTGGGAGACAAACATCCACGCCGCGGCGCGCTCCTGTTTCGGGTCGCTTAAGCGGTAATATTCTCCATTGTTGATGAGGCCCGCCCGCTCACGGTAGACCTTCACCTGTCTCTTTACTTCCTCTTTTTCCTGCGCGGTCAGACTGCCAAGCTCCAGCTCATAGCCGAAGGTTCCCGCCATCGCCACAACGCCTCTTGTAGATAGCGGTGTACAGCGCCCGGTCTGATGATTCGGACATGCCGATACATGAGAGCCTACTGCGGACACCGGATAGAAGAACGAAGTCCCGTACTGTATCTGTATGCGGTCAATGGCATCCGTGTTGTCGCTGCACCAAATCTGCGGAGTATAATAGAGCATACCTGCGTCAAATCTCCCGCCTCCGCCGCTGCATCCTTCTATCAGGATATCCGGATACTTAAGGGTCAGCTTCTCCAGGAAATCATAGACTCCCAGCACATAGTCGTGCAGAACTCTGCCCTGTTCCTCCGCCGGAATGGAAAATACATCGGATATGCTGCGGTTCATATCCCATTTGATATATTCGATATTGGCATGATCCAGGACCTCGCAGATTTGCGCGAAAATATTATCTCTGACCTCTTTCCTTGAGAAATCCAGCACAAGCTGGTTCCTCGCCCGCACCGGCTGTCTGCCCGGAATGGCGAATACCCAGTCAGGATGCGCCCTGTAGAGGTCGCTGTCCTCGGAAATCATCTCCGGCTCAATCCACAGCCCGAACTTCAATCCTTTCTCATTGACTTTGCGCGCCAGTTCTCCCATGGAGCACCCTAACTTTTCTTCATTGACCTTCCAGTCTCCCAGGCTGCTGTTGTCATCGTCACGCTTCCCGAACCACCCATCGTCCAGCACGACCATCTCGATTCCCAGCTCCGCCGCCTCTTCTGCCAGATTAACAATCATCTCCCCCGTAAAGTTAAAATAAGCCGCCTCCCAACTGTTGACAAGGATTGGTCTTACCGCTTCTTTATATTCCCCCCGGCATAAATGATGCCGGAAGCACCCGTGATAATTGCGGCTCAGCCTCTGAAAGCCGTCCGCGGAATAGCTCATAACCGTCTCCGGCACAGTGAACATCGCCCCCGGTTTTAACGGATAACGGAACATCCCGCTCTCCAGCCCCATCATGACCCTGGTCTGGTTAAACTGGTCCTTCTCCGCCTCTCCCCGGAAATTTCCGCTGTAGACAAACGCCATGCCGTAACAGCTCCCGGAATCCTCCCCAGCCTTTTCGTCCGCCAGGATGAGGGTGGGATTATACTGATGGCTGGATGTCCCTCTGCGGCTCCCAATCGTATGCCCGCCGTGGGACACCGGAGTCCTCTGAAAATTTCTCTCCATGGCATGTCTGCCATAAAAGGTGATAAGGTCAAATTTTCCGTACACGAAATCAAGGCTCGCCGAAGCCGCTTTTTCGATGCAGACTTCCCGGCTGCCTCTGTTAAAAATCTTCACGCTCCTGGTGATGATATCATACTCCGGAAGTACACCGTAGAGCAGCATCACCATAACCTTTGTCACCGGGTCTTCCAGATAAACTTCCAGCGTCTGCGCTTCCCCGGCATCCGCATAGACCGCCGGAAGCCCTTCCAATGCGTATTTTCCTTCGCGAATCTTATATCCCGCGTAGCGCATATCACAGCTGAATGTCCCGTCCGCATTGCGCAGCATTAAAGCGCTGCTCCTGTAATCGCCGTTTCCCATGCATGGGTATTCCTGGGGAAGGAAGTCCATGGAATAGGTCCTGTCCTTCCCCGCATCATACGGATTTCCGGAAAATCCCCTGTCCGCGTAGGTCAGGAGATAATCCATGTTCCCTTCCGTCCGTTTCCCGTAGTATAAATGGAGCAAAAATCCATAGGAATCTGCCTGAAACTGATAAGTCGTACGCTTCGTATGCAGCGTAAAAATTCTTTTTTCTTCCTGAAATATAATTGCCATTTATCTCTTCTCCTTTAAGTCCGCAAATATTCCATATCCGCATGAGCAAACCTGACAGGGCTTATGCCTATTTCACGGCTCCATTCACTACGCCGCTCAGAATCTGTTTCTGGCAGATGACATAGAAGATTAAAATCGGTATCAGAGCCAGCAGATAAGAGGCAAACGCCAGATTGTAGTTGGTCCCGAACTGTGTCTGGAAGTTAAGCTGTGCCAGAGGCAGTGTATTCTGCCCGGTCCCGGACATGATGACCAGTGGAGTCATAACGTCATTCCATACCGCCAGAGCTGTGATAATCGCCACAGTAGCGTGCATAGGCTTCATAATCGGGAAAATGACTTTCCAGTATGTACGCCAGGTATTCGCTCCATCCACCCTGGCAGCCTCCTCCAGCGCCAAGGGGATATTGACAAGATATCCTGAATATAGTAATACATTCATCGGCATATAGAATACCACATATAAAATGATTACACCAGCCCAATTTCCCAGTCCCATCTCCGCCGTCTGCTTTGCCAGCGGCATCATCAGTATCGCGAAGGGCACGAACATACCGCTGACGATGAACAGGTAGACAAATTTATAGAATTTACTGTGCGCCCGGTTCCTTCCGATGGCATATCCCATGATGGAATGGATGAGGATACACAGCACGACTGTCACACAGGTAATCAGGAAGCTGTTTCTTAAAGAGCTCCAGAAATCCGTCACCTCCATCGCCTGCTTGAAATTATCAAGACTCCAGCTTGACGGGAGCGATAAAATTCCAGAAATACTGTTTGTCATCTCAGTCGGCTGTTTAAACGCAATGACAATCGTCATGTACAGCGGGAATACAATTGTACTCAGTCCCAGTAACAGCAGGACCATTACCGGCCAGTTTGTTCTGCCTTCTTGAAATTTTTTCTTCATTACAGCTGCTCCTCCTTTCTGGCGGATATAGACATCTGCGCTGCGGAAACTGCCACAATCACAATGAAGAAGATTACCGCGTTCGCGCTCTGGAATCCGAACTGTCCGCCGGACATTCCGTTGTTATAAATTAAATAGGAGATGGATTCCGTGCTCTGAGCCGGACCTCCTTTTGTCAATGCCATAATCTGGTCGAATACCATGAGGAAGTTCTTCACGCACAATACCATATTGATGGTAAAGAAGGGGATAATAAGCGGGAAGGTCAGATGTTTAAACTGCTTCCACCCTGTCGCCCCGTCCAGAGAGCCTGCCTCATACACATCCTCCGGCACGGTCTGAAGACCGGAGATATAAATGATTGTATTCATGGCGATTGCCTGCCATGCGCACACGATTACAATGGCAATCCACGCTGTATTCTTACTGGAGAGCATACTGCCGCTCATCGCCTCACTGCCAAGCATCTCGCCCAGCGCCGGGATGATGTAGGTGAACAGATACTGAAAGATGTAACCTACTACAAGCGCACCCAGGATATTGGGGATAAAATACATTGCTCTGAAGAAACTCTTAGCACGAATCTTGCTGTTCAGCGCCAAAGCCAGAATCAGGCTGATGACGTTGGTCACAATAGTCGCCACGATAGCCAGCTTAAACGTGAACAGGTAGGAACCTCCCACGCGGGGATCTGAAAACAAATCTATATAGTTTCTAAACCCAACCCAGTCATAAGAGCCAAAGCCCTTGAAGTTTGTAAAACTGTAGACCACGCCCCGGATGAGAGGTACCGTATTGAAACATATGAACAATGCCAGGATTGGTATCGTAATCAGTAAAAACGTCCGTTTTCTATCATTTTTCATCCTCTTTATCTCCCTTCCCCGGCACTGCCATTTTCTTCTTCATATTCCTCTACAGTGCGGATAATATCGCGGTTATACCGCAGCCAGTCTTTGTCAAATTTCTTCAGGAACGCATCCACATCCTTGTTGATAAGGAATGTCTGAAGCTGTGCATCCACCGCCATTTCCGATGGATAATAGTGGTCCTGGTAGTCCGTCATGTTGCCGGACTCTATGTACGGTGTCATGCCGTCCAGCATAGGAGCCAATTCAAATTCGCCTTCCTTACAGGGAATCGCGTTCTGAGCATCCACATACTGCTGAATATTGGCATCCTCATACAGGAAATCCAGCACTTCATAGGCTGCCTCTTTATTTTCACATTCCGCCATCACACAGAACTGCAGGTCAATACCGGAGTTCAGCGTATTTCCGTCCGGACTGCTGCTGGCAGGCATGACGAAGGAATCAATATCCATCTCCGGATTTGCAGAAAGAATCTGCGGAACCGCATAGCTTCCAATCGGATACATCGCGGACTCTCCGTTTGCAAACGAGATGCAGGCATCGTTGTAGCCATATGCAAATGGATCGTCCGGACCATATTTGAGCAGCTCCAGATATTTCTCGGCGCTCTCCTCATATCCTTCGGTGAAGGTGGCTTCCCCTCTGTTCACCTGTTTACACAAATCTGCAGGCGCCAGGTCTACAGCGATGGCGTTCCACGGAGCCAGGCAGGTCCAGGTATCACGGAAACCAAAGTAGAATGGCAGGATTCCTTCTGCCTGAATCTCTTCACATAAGCTCAGCAATTCTTCCCATGTCTCGGGAATCTCCCATCCGTGCTCTTCAAACATCTCCCTGTTGTATAAGATACCTGCCGCATTCGCCACATAGGGAACGCTGTAAGTCCCATCCGTAGGTACGATTTCCAGCGCTTCCGCAATATCAATGTAAGATTTCTTGATATTCTTTAGCCCCTCATAGTCTGATACATCCGCCAGAATCTCCGCATCAATATAGTAGGAATAGTTGATATCTCCTCCTATTCCAATGATGTCCGGGTAATTCTCCCGGATAAACCGCGTCCGCAGGATTGTGCTCGCATCGTTTGGTGAATCGATGGTCAGATGAATATCATCGTGGGACGCATTGAACTGTTCTTCTAACGCATCAAAATACGCAGCGGCTTCCGGCTTGTACTGTACAATCTCAATCTCAGTCTTTCCGTCAGCCCCGCTTTTCCCCGAACAGCCCTGCAGCAGCATTGAGCCAATCATCACAGCAGCCAGCATCGCGCTGATACACCTTGCTCTTTTTCCTTTCATTTTGCTATCTCCTCTCTTTGCCGTTATTCTTACGTTTTCAGCTATATATATTGTAACATGTCAATATGCGTGTATAAATACCGTCACCTATTTTATTTTATGCCAAAATGCTTGATTTCCTCCCATATCTTGATATCATCTAGCATTTTGATATATAATAAAAAAAACAAACGGAGGAGCGTCATCCCAAGCTATGAATCAGAATTATTTGTTTTATATTTTTCCAAGTGAAAACTTTGTAGATCTGGGTCTGTACCAGTGCGGCTGGGAGAAGTGTGAGCCGGGTCATTCTTTTGGTCCCGCCTCGCGCAATCATTATCTCTTCCACTATGTCATTTCCGGCACCGGCGTTTTGTATGCCAATGACAGTAAAGGAATTTCCAGAGAGTACCATATCAAGAGCGGACAGGGGTTTATGCTCTTTCCTCATCAGATTTGTACTTATATCGCGGACTCCGTGCTGCCCTGGGAGTACACCTGGATGGAGTTTGACGGGCTGAAAGCCAAGGAAACCATTGAGGCAGCGGGACTGACCGTGGACTCCCCGGTCTATCGCCCCCGTTTCCGGGACATAGCGCAGATGATGTCTGAAGAACTGCTCTATATCGCGGGTCACTCGGAGGAATCCTCTTTCCATCTTATCGGGCACATGTACCTGGCGCTGGACTATCTCTCCAAGTCAAACACCCTGCTTCTGCCTTCCCAGGGGAGCCGTATGCGTGATTTCTATATTAAAGAGGCTCTGACCTTTATCGAGCAGAATTTCCAGAATGATATCTCTATCGAGGACATTGCTTCCTTCTGCGGGCTGAACCGCAGTTATTTCGGAAAAATCTTTCACGATGCCGTCGGGAAATCACCGCAGGAGTTTCTCATTTCCTACCGCATGTCAAAGGCTCAGGAACTTTTAAAACTGACCCGCTTATCCATCGCCGATGTTGGAAATGCCGTGGGGTATCCCAACCAGCTCCATTTTTCCCGCGCATTCAAAAATGTCTACGGCGTATCACCGAGGATATGGAGATATGAACAACAGGGAAGTAAGCCGTAAGACTTCCTTCCCTGCATGTCTGCCGTATGCATAGCCATACTCGCCAAGATTATGCACACTTCCTTATTTTTTATACTGCCTTCTCTAACCTTGCGGGTACTCTTGTAAAGAGGTGAGGCGGCAGCCTCATTTCAGCAGTCCCACCGGCAGCTCTTTAAATCCACATGGTTCTCATCCTTCATGTGTACGCCCTCGTCCTCCAGAAGGAATCGCTGTTCCCTCCACCCGGGCACCAGCCTCCCCGCATGGTTTACTACTCTGTGGCACGGATAGTCGCCGTAATACTGTGCCATACTGAGCACTTTTCCCACAAGACGCGCATTTCTCTCCCGTCCGATAAGCCTGGCAATCTGCCCGTAGGTGGCGACATTCCCACTCGGTATCTCCTCCACAACGGAGAGAATTTCATAAATCAGTTCTTCCTTTAATACGGAACTTTTATCCATCATTTCTTTTTCCCGTAAAAAATAAGTCCGACTACTCCGGGTCCCGCATGGGTTCCGATGCTGGGGCTCACATCGTTGATGACGATGTTGGTGTATCCAATCCCGCGCACCATCTCCGCCACGTCCTCGGCTTCTTTTAAGCAGTCCCCGTGTACAATCGCCACCATCCGCTCTGTACCGAAATGCTCTTTATCGAGCGCCTCTTCCATTCTGGTGACCAGGGTCTTTAACGACTTCTTCCTCCCCCTTACAGTCCCTGCGGCGAGCAGTTCACCTTTCTCTGTCACCGTCAGCACAGGCTTGATATTGACCAGGCTTCCCACCACCGCGGTGGTCTTGGAAACCCTGCCGCCCCTCTGCAAGTGATGCAGGTCGTCCACGGTAAAGAGTACATTGACATGGTCTCTCTCTGCTTCCAGAGTCTCATAGATTTCCTCCATCGTCCCTCCAGCCTCTTTCAGCTCCACTGCGCGGTAAACGGAAACGCCCTCTCCCAGAGAAGCGTTGAGGGAATCAAAAATCAAAATCTTCCGCTCCGGATATTTCTCCAGGAGTTCCTCAGACACCATCCGCACATTGTTCAGACTGCCGCTTAAGGCGCTTGAAAAGCCGATATGCAGGATGTCTTTTCCCTCCTTTAAGATTGCCTCAAATTTCTCCTGAATCACTGCCGGGTTGTTCGCCATGGACTTCGGCAGTTCCCCGTTTCTCATGGTTTCATAAAATTCGGACGGCTCCATATTCAGCTCGTCCCCGTATACCGTATCCCCGAAGGCATAATACTGCGGAATCACCGGTATCGCGTGCTCCTCAATAAATTCGGGACGGACATCGGAATTAGAGTCCGTCGTGATGATATATTCTGACATATTTTTAAGCCCCCTTCTGTCGTGTTTCTATGCTTTCTTTTCTGCCTTTACTCAGGCGTCCAATGGGATTATTATAACACTAAATACAAAAGAAGGGCAGGAAAAAATATATTCTTTTTATATCTTGGCTATCCTTTCTTTATAATTTTTAATCCTGTCTTTACATACCTGACACACATTCTTCACACTTAGGAGGTATATTACAATCAAACAAAGCAAAACGCTTTTTTACATAGATTACTCCTAATTCCGCCGGGCATCGACACCCGGCTTTTTTATGAAAAAGCTGAAAATGGGTACTGAAGTTCCTCTACGGTTGTCTCTATAAGGGAATCCCCAAAAATACGTTCCACACATTCTATAATCTGTTCTTCAGCAATTGACAGTTGTCTGTCCAGTGAATAAGAGATTGTCATAAGCCGGTAATTAGGATATTGGCTTTTTATATGATAATAACAATTATCACTTTTTGAATCTGCCATAACATTGTCAGGCAGAAGAGTAAACCCCATATCTGCACTAACCATATCGTTGCAGGTGTTCCAATTATCTGCATTAAAAATCGTATTGGGCTCATAGCCAGCTTCCCGAAAAAAAACATCACAAAAATTTGTAAACAAAGGAGCGTTTTTCAGACCGATATATGGCACATTTTTCAAGGAAGCTAACTCAATCATATTTTTCTTGCCCTCCCGAAAAGCTGATTTATTTGCTTCACAATCGGGATTTACCGCCACAAGTATATTTTCTCTGCGAAACATATGAGAAGCTAACTTGGAGAACTTTGGCGGAAGCGGCAAAAGAATCATATCCAACTTACCCGTAAGGACCTGTTCAATCATTGGTAATGTATATCCCTCAAAAGGGATAAGATGGACATCCGGTGAAGTTATGCTCAATTCATTCACAATTGGTGATAAATAGGTACGTGTATATCCATTCGCCATACCAAACCGTACGGTATTATCAATCTTTTCGTTTGCTTTACGCATATCTCTGAGCATTTCTTCTCTGTATCTCAAAAAAAGCTTTCCCCTCTCTGCTAATATACGTCCTGCAGGCGTCAAACTGCATGAGCGCTTATCTCTGATGAGAAGAGGATATCCCAACTCATTTTCAGCACGTTGGATATATTGTGTCAGCGCTGGCTGGCTGATATAGAGCTCTTGAGCTGCTTTTGACAAACAGCCTGTTCGCTCAATAGCTAACATAATCTCTATAAGTCGAAATTGAATTGACATGAAGCCTCATCCTTTTTATTTTAAACTTAGATTATCTCTGTTAATCCTTATTTTCACTATTTCCATATAAACGTTTTTTTACCCCAACATCCTGTTACTTTTAGAGCAATGAGAAATAATACAGATGAAATTCCCAAACCACAATACAATCCCATCAAAGTCATCTCTCCAGAACTATATGCCAAAATCATTAGGTAAATAGGGATATTACAGATATTGGCAATTGGATTGCATGCCCCTAACTCAACACAGGTAGCTGTCTGAAAATCAGGATCGACAACTCGTATCAATGCGATTCCTGTCGGGGCAGTACCTGTACTCATCCCATATGTTCCAAGGAAACGCTCAAAATCGTTATCTGCTCCCAATCTCTGACAGAAAAATAAACATACCGCAAATGTTGTGGCTGTAACCACTGCCGAAATAATAAAGATTGGTATCAGCCATGCAGAAATAATATAAACGGATACCGCCATAAATGAACACACAACCAAATAATCGGCTGTCCACCCAGTAATTTTATTTTGCAGAGTATTATCAAGCAAATAATCTATCCGCATCCTCCTCATGATAAATTTTACAATATATGCCGCATACATACCATTCAAAAACATCAGACTACTCATGGATGTTCCAAGAAGACCGGGTATAAGCGCAAAAATTTCTGAAATTCCCTGTGCCATGATATAGCAGAGTCCAATCACACCAAAATGAAAAGACAATGTTTCTATATTGCTGCTGCAAAATGTATCTTTCTGGGCACTTGCTGTTTTTTCTTCTGGTTTCATATAACCTCGCAAAGTGATTTCGTCCAGTTGCCCGTATTTTTTTGCCAGCCCTTTTTTGATTCCATATCGCGCTGCCGGTATACCACAGAGAAACGCTACGATAAAACCAATGGTTGAAAAGGTAAGCGCCGTCATACATGCATTTTCCCAGCCATACTGCTCTATTAATGTTCCATAAGTTACGGACTGTCCCGGGCCTTGACAAAACGCAAAAGGTATTAACATTCCATATATCGTTGGCATATTAAAATTCCCTCCGATAAAAGAAGTTATGGCACCTCCTATCAATGGCGTCAATGCGTATAAGAAGCACCATATAAGCCCTATCCCCAGTGCGCCCTTTAAAATTGTTTTTGTCTTATTTTCTTTTTTGTCTGAAGAATCCATCAGTGTAATAGAAATAAATGATACGGTAAATAGCTGATTAACAATACTGGTAAACATCTCACTATCCGTACCTGCATTTATCTCAAAGTGTGCCATCACATTCACAAAAACAAGCCCGAGAATTCCTGCTATAACCGCCGAGGGAACTATCATTCTCTTTAAAATGCCACATTTTGCTCTAAGCAACGTACCAACAAGTAACATGATACTTGCCCATCCAAATGCCATCATCACATTCATGTGCTGCCTCCTTCAAAACATTCGTCTTTTGTTCTTTCAGGATGATGCCCTCGCGTTACGCCATCAAAGAAGCTGCAGCAACAGACAGATATTTAGATTCCGCGCTTGCACCTCTTGATGTAAGGACAATCGGTACCTGGCTACCCATTACCATTCCCACTTGCTTAGAATGAGCTAATAAGCGTAAACTTTTATTCAGTATATTGCCGCATGAAATATCTGGTACGACTACAATATCCGGATTTCCCACTACCGGACTCTCAAACCCTTTAATCTGCGCTGATTCTGCATCTAATGCCAAATCAATAGATATAGGTCCCTCAATATAACATCCTGGCAGTTCACCAACTCTGTTCATCCTCTTTAATTCAGCCGCATCCACTGTCTCCGGCATTTTAGGATTCACCTTTTCCAACGCCGTGAGCACCGCTACCTTTGGCATTTCATATCCAATAGCATGTAAAGCGTTCGCTGCATTGCGAATGATATCTGCTTTTTCCTCCAGAGAAGGATGAATAACAATCCCTGCATCTGTAACAACTAAAAGTTTATGATACGTCGGAACCTCATTAATTGAAATATGTGATATTGTTTTCCCATGTTTCAGCCCAGTATCATGATTTAATACTTCACGAAGCAGCTCTGATGTGTTGATGAGACCTTTCATTAAAAAGTCCGCTTCCCCATCCTTTACCAGCTTTACTGCTCTTTTAGCAGCACAAACAGAGTCTGTTTCATCAATTAGTGCTTCATCCGGCAGCGTTGCATGTAATTCAGACAGTATCTGTTCCATACGTTTTTTATCCCCTATCAACAGAGGAACTATCATTTTTTCTTCCCACGCATGGCAGACTGCTTCCAACACGTGCAGGTCAGCAGCCGCTGCCACTGCAAGCCTTTTCCGAAGTTTTTTCTGTTTGGCATATTGCACAAGAGAATCAATATTTTTAAATTCCATATTTTATTCCTCCCACATCTCTTCGTCCGTCAATGCAGGAGCATTCGGAATAATGTAGGAAACTTTTGTTATATTCATCAAATGTGTATAGCTCAAATTCTCAGATATACTGTTATTTCCCCAAGAGCCACATCCCAGTGATAGTGTAGGTGTCAGACCATTTTCCAGAGTACTTCCGCCTGCCATTGCGCCTGGTGCATTGACCAGTACCCGTGATACAGGAAGTTCGTTACCCGCGCGTTCGATATGCTCCTGGTCATGCGAATAGATAATCGCAGTATGTCCGGCACCTTCCATATAAAGATTTGTCAGAATCTGCTCCATCCCCTGCTCAAAAGTCTCATAACCTGCCACCGCCTGAACCGGACAAAGCTTCTCCTTACAAAGCAATTCCCTCTTTCCAATTTTATTGACTCGTGCCACCAATGTTTTTGTTCCTGCAGGAACATCAATTCCAATCCGCTCTGCTAATTTTTCAGCTTCAATCCCCACATTGCTGACATTAAATTCTACATTTCCTTTCGTTGTCACTTGAAATAGAAGGTTTCTCAAAGCTTCTATTTTCTCTTCCTCTTCTATTACATATGCTCCCGCATTTCGCAGTTCAGCGAAAAAGGTCTGTAAATCTCCAGACGGAAGAGTAATAAACTGTTCACATGTGCAGGGAACACCATTATCTCGAATCCGACTATTTGTCACATTCTCTGCAATTTTTGCATATTGATTCCGACAATCCTCATCAATAATCACCTGGACATTTCCCTGTCCAACACCATACGATGGCTTTCCGCTGGAATATGCAGCTTTTACCATACCGGGACCTCCTGTTGCGACAACAACATCTGCCTGCCGCATCAATTCCTGTGTCAAATCCATCGTGGGTTCTTCAATTGCTATAAATAAATCTTCTGGTTCCCCTGCAGCCTTTAGTGCTTTCCTTACGCTTTCCACAGCATGTACCGTACACTTTTTTGTCCTGGGATGAGGCGCAAAAATCATAGAATTGCGGCATTTCAACGCATACATCCCATTTCCTCCCACTGTAGAAGTGGGATTTGTACTGGGTGTTATACAGGCCACTACCCCCATAGGCTTCGCATAATTGACAATTTGAAGCTCCTCATCTATGCTGATTGCTCCTACGGATTTTTTTCCCTTTAGGAAATGATATGCAACTGCCATCCCATTCTTCATTTTAGCGATTTTAGATGGAACATTTCCCAAACCGCCCTCGGTCACAGCCTCTTCCGCCAGAATTTCTGCATTATCATAGATTGCCTTTCCACATATCTTAACTAACGTATCTGTCTTTTCCTGACTGTAATTTTGAATTACAGCCTGTGCTGCACGCGAACGCGCAATCAGTTCCTGAATTTTTTCTTTTGCTTCCATAATATCTTTCCCTCTTTTACTTTTCTTACCCGCTATGCTTCCGTAAATTCAATTGGCTGAACTTCCCCTCTGAGAACTCTCAGAGCGCCCAAAGCTAATGCTTCATTTTCAAATTCTCCCGGGACAATCTCCACTGGAGCAAAGGCAGATACATAACTTTGTATACCATCTGTCATCTTTTTTGAATGAGCAATTCCTCCTGTAAGTATGATTCGGTCTACATCACCTCTCAATACAGCACAGCAAGAACCAATTTCTTTTGCAATCTGCAGTACCATCGCGCAAAATACCAAGTCTGCTTTTTTATCTCCCTGTTCTATTCGCTTTTCCACTTCGCGCATATCTTTTGTCCCCAGGTATCCCATAACACCGCCATTTCCCCGCAGCATTTTAAACACCTGTTCCTTTGAGTAATTTCCAGAGAAGCAGATATCTAAAAGCTGTCCATTGGGGACCGTTCCTGCTCTTTCCGGTGTAAAGGGACCATCTCCCACACCAACATCATTTACATCAATGACTCTCCCACGGTAATGCGCTCCAACTGAAATACCTGCCCCTAAATGTGCCACGACAAAATTACACTCCTCATATCTTTTTCCCATTTTTATTGCAATCTTTCTGGCAACTGCTTTTTGGTTCAACGGATGGAACCTCCCCAAACGGATTATACTGGGCGTTCCGCTCAAACAGGCTTCTGGTAATTTTTCATCCACGGAAGTAGGATCCGTAACATAAATTGGGCATTTTCTCCCTGCCAAAAGTTCCAAAGCAACCGGCAAAATCAGAGGAATACCGTGAATAGGAGGCTTCTTTGGGGTATAGAGTTTTAATGTACATTTTTTTAGTGCATCATTCATTATATAAGTTCCACTTTTTTTTACGTTCTGAATATAACACCCCCTGACAGCCACTGCGTCCATATTCTCCATAGAATATCCATTTTCTGCAAGCCACTCTAAAAGTAATTTTGAGCGATATTTTACTTGCTCCTTGGAAGTGTAATAAGTTTCCATATCCTCCGGAGTATGCTGAATATTTTTTTCAGCTGCTATTTTATCATCAAGATATACAGAAGCTTTCGTAGAAGTCCCTCCCAGATTCAGGACTAGTATCTGATACATTTTTTCTCCTCTTTCTTCTAAATTTAAAATATTCAATATCAATCACCGTAAGTATTTAAATAAAGGTAAGAACAGCACGTATAAACATATCCCCTCCAACGATTACCAAGCAGATATATACAAGCTTCAGGAAAAGGTCATGATTAATCTTTTTGTGGAAAAGATGTCCAAGATAGAAGCCTACTGCTGCCATTGGAACACCAATCAGCAATGCCCACCACATACGCGTAGTCCACTGCCCCGTTCTGAACTGATTTGTCATATTAAAACAGGTATTGATAATAATCCATACCCACGTCATCGTTGCCCGAAAAGAGGATTTTTCTTTTACTGAATAAATGGTATATACTGTAACCAACGGTCCTCCGATATTAAATGCTCCATGAACTGCACCGCCTAAAAGGAGGCAGCCATAACGAAAAGCCTTCATAATCATACTATCTGGTTTTTCATCTGCATTGTCTGTTTCTGCCACTTCAGCTCCACCATTTTCACTGGTAACCACGACCGCTTTTTTCAGCTTTGGCTCTTTTACAAACTTTTTATAGACTCCATTTAAAGCGATACATGTGACAATGAAACCGATACCGGTTTTTGCTTGATTCGCTGTAATATTTAAGAAAATATAGTGTCCTACTAAAACACCGGGAGCCATAAAGACCACTATCTTCAACAAATCTTTCCAGGAAACTTGTTTAAAGCATGCTATTCCCAGCACATACAACATAGGCATTGTAACAAGAGTACCATACGGCACTCCTTCTGCTGTTCCCAGAAGGCCTGTAACAACTGGGGCCGCGATAACCGTAGCGCCAAATCCGGTACATCCCTGTACAAAGTGGGAGAAAATCTCCATTAACCCAACGAGTACAAATGATATTTCAAACATAATTATCCTCCTCACATATTCTCACTCTGATAAGTATTTTAAGTGTCTTTTGATTCATTCACTCTTTCCTTTTTATAAGCGGAAATACAGTCATCTAGTCAAAAGAATATTCCGTACGTTCCATAATGTCTCTCTGAAGATTTTCCCCCAAATCAACAAAATACGCACTGTAACCAGCCACACGGACAAGCATATGTTTATAGGCATCGGGATCTTTCTGCGCAGCTTCTAACTGCTCTCTTGTGATAACATTAAACTGACTGTGCATAAGCTTCTTCTCAATAATCATATCCATGAGCGAAATCAAATTTTCTCTTCCTACTTCACCCATCACACAGCTCGGATTAAATTTCCAATTGAGGAGTGTTCCATTGCCGGCTCTCTCATGGTCAAGCTTTGCCACTGAATTTAACATAGCTGTCGGTCCTTTTATATCATGTGATGCAACATGTGTATGTACAGCTCCAATGCAGTCAGATACAGGTTCATGTGCCTGCCGTCCATCCGCTGATGCCCACTGAACCATGCCATGCGGCACATTGCCTGCCACGGAATAAACTCCAGGAGCATAATATCCGCCGCGGACATTCGGACGCTTTTCTACATATTTGCAATAAGTATTGAATACAAATTCAGCCAATTCATCGGCATAATCATCGTCATTTCCATAATGATGGATTTTATCACTATTAACCAGATGATACAGTGTCTCATAACCTTCCCAATTCGCTTTCAGCGCATTAATCAGTTCATCAGCTGTAATTGACTTTTCGTCAAAAACCAGTTGTTTAATCGTACACAAACTATCCGCAGCGGTTCCCAGCGCCAGAGCCTGGGGACCTGTCCGATTATATTTTGCGCCTCCAGCTGTAACATCCTCGCCATTATCGATACAGTCATCAATCAGTAGTGAAAGATATGGCAATGGTTTATATTCTTTATGTACCTGTTCAATCGTATTGATAGAGGAAATCATAATATCCACAAAGTATTTCATTTGGATATCAAACGCTTCTTTTACTTCATCAAAAGAGGTAAAATCTCTTAGGTAACCTGTATGGGGTCCCATCTGTACATCATCATGAAGCCATTTTCCATCGTTAATAGCAAGTTCAAGGACACGGGATACATTAAAATAAGACGCATCGTGACATCCGTATTCATAACCAGCAGCATCTATCTCTACACATCCGACTACTGTATAATCTCTTGCATCCTCAATACTATAGCCTTTTCCCAGTCCTGCGGGTATCGCCACCTCATCATTAAATATTTTCGGTTCGCCAGTACCAATACGAATCGAATTTGCCACTTTTACTTTTAACTCTCGTGGTGTGTTGCTATGCATACGTACCGCCATCCACGGACTGATAAGACGTGTATGGTTCCTTGCGTCCAGTACAAGAAAAGTCAAATCATTCGTCGCATCATTTCCTCTCCTGTCCACGCCTCCTACTGTCATACAATCACCACCCAGTCCACGACCTGATGCTTGCTTGACAGCATTTTTATCTCGGAGCTTCTGCATTCCGGTCAGCTTAATAAAAGCAAGTTCGATAAGCATTTCGATTTCCTGTTTTGTAGCGATATGATTCTCGATATCATGCTGATAGAACGGGAACATAAACTGGTCAAATCGTCCATAAGAAATAGACTGTCCGTTCGCCTCTGTAACAACAATTGCTGTCCCAAGCAAGAATAATTGGATTGCCTCCCGAAAAGTTCTTGGCGGATTTACCGAAATCCATTTGCACACCTCTGCAATCTCTTTTAACTCTTCTGCTCTTTTAGCATCAGCACTCTTTGCCTGTTCCAACGCTAATGCTGCATATCTCTTACAATAAATCTCTGCGGCATCCAGGGTGATGAGAGAAGCCTGATAATAATATATTTTCTGAAGATGGTCTGGATTTGTCCTTTCTAAAACTGCAAGTTTTTCTTCTATACTTCTTCTTATTCCGCAAAATCCCTGTGTCAGCAGCCTCTTATAATTAGGGCTGGTATGCCCTACACCGGCGCGCAGAATGATTGTATTGACAAAAAGACCATATCCCATTTGCGAAGCGCGTATTTCTTCTTCTGTCATCCGGGAACACGAAAAATCATCAATCGTATTATCCTTCCAGTAATCCTCAATCGAAAGCAGTCTCTCCTCCTGCTCTTTTGTCTGTGGCTCATACTTCTGCATTTCCCGCTCATGAAACGGAGAATTTTTAATCTCATCCGTCACCCATGCATAGGAATACTCCGGAAAAATAGGACATGATTTCATAGGTGCGCCGTTTCCACATACAAGCAACTCACCAGGATTAATTTGAATATCTACATTCTCCAGAACATACTTTAATGTTTTTGCTACTTTGATAATCTGCGGGTCTGACCGATATTTCTGGTACGCTTCCGTAACAAGCACTGCCCGCTGGTCGTCCACTGTATACGGTGTATCATGAATCATAGTTAATAATTGATTTGTACGTTCGTAAGGTGAAAATGTATCACCTATCGAAGAAACACCGACTCCATATTCTTTATCATATGGGTCGTTACCACAAGGTCTGTTCAACGACATAATTATCCTCCTTTATAAAAATATTTTTTTGTTTGTTCCCACAACACCTGGAAGTCCTGCATCTAGCATAATCTGTGACAACTCCCGGATATGTTTTTCAAATTTCTCACGCTCTGGATTCTCCGTCATTTGATATGTTCTTCCCAAAGATATATATTTCTCTTCTCCTAATTGCCTGAACCGAAGAAATTGTATCTGAACTGGCTTATTGTCCATTTCATTCAAAATAAAATCTCGAATTCCTTCGATGTTTTCAAACATGTCATTGTGATTTGGAATAATCGGGATACGTACTATCAGCGGTTTTCCTGTCTTCGACAAATATTTGGCATTTTGTAGTACTGTCTCATTTCCCACTCCAGTAAAAGCTCTATGCCTTAAATCAGAGCAGTCTTTCAAATCAAAAATATATAAATCTGTAAACGGCAGTGTTCTGACAATATTTTCCCGTGCGACATGAAGCGCTGACTCCACACAGGTATGGATTGCATGGAATTTACAAGCTTTCAATAGTTCTAAAAGGAAATCAATCTGACAAAGTGATTCTCCTCCCGAAAAAGTAACCCCTCCTCCTGAATGTTCCATCAATGCTCTGTCAGCCAAAATTTCATCCATCACTTCATCTACCGTCATATTGATTCCCCAGCTTTTAATTGCATTAGACGGACATACCTCTGCGCATTTCAGACAATGTAAACAACTTATCCGATTTACTGCTCTCACAAATCCATGTTCTTCTCGGATAATAGAATCAGTAGGGCAGGCTTTGGAGCACAATCCGCAGTGCTCCTCTCCTATACATTTGGTGATATAAATTCCCGGCTCCCGAAAAAAATTCTGGCTCTCAGGATTGCTGCACCATTTGCATCGCATCGTGCAGCCTTTTAAAAATATTTCTGTACGAATTCCCGGTCCGTCATGTACTGTAAACCTTTGGATATTGAATACTGTTCCTTTCAATTTTTCCTTTTTTTCCATCTCACCAACATTGCCCTTTCTTCTGGTCCTATTCCGTTTTCTGACAGTCAATCATAACTTTTACCACATCTCCAATACCGGATGCACATAATTCCATTCCTTGCTGTACCTCAGACAGTGGATAAATACGCGAAATTAATTTTTCTGCATCAAAAGCATTTTCGGACATCATTTGCAATGCATCATCAAAATCCTTTGCCTCGTAAACACGTGTGAAGATTAAATTAACCTCCTTCATAAACAACTCTCTGAGGAACACTTGCATCGGTTTTGGATAAGAAGCAACCAAAACGATACGTCCTCGAGGATGAGGAAGCTCTACCATAGTGTCCAGACCTGGCTGAGAGCCGGACACCTCAAAAACAATATCTGCCCCGTCCCCATTGGTCCACTCTTTTACATATTTAATAGGATCCGTTTCCTTGGGGTTAATCGTCTCGAATCCCATATCATTTAATTTTTGTAAACGGACCGGATTTACTTCTGAAACAACTACTCTCGCTCCTCTATATCGTGCTACCAGCGCTGTAAGAAGACCAATAGGACCTCCGCCAATTACTACCGCATTTTCTCCTGCCTTTAACACACCTCTCGATACTGCATGGCAACAAACTGCCAACGGCTCGACCAATGCTCCGTGAAGCATAGAAATAGAATCTGGAAGATGATGAAGCGTTCGTTCATGAACGGTCCAATAATTTTGGAATGCACCTTCACTCTCAATTCCCATAAAATTTAAATTAGCACATACATGAGAGTGTCCTGCTTTACAGGCAATACACTCACCACAGTAATCCAAGGGGCGGACGACCACTCTGTCACCGACTTTCCATTCTTTTATTTCACTCCCAATCTCAACAACTGTTCCCGAACACTCATGCCCGACAGCCTGAGGAAGATTCTTAATACGATAGTCCAAACCACCGTCATAAATATGTAAGTCCGTACCACAGATGCCACAATAAGCAATTTGAAGCCGAACCTCATGGGGTCCCGGATGTTTAATATCTACATCATGAACTCGGAATACCCCTTTACCTTCGTAAAGATTTGCTTTTGCTTTCATATTCTTTCTCCTTTCTGATAAAAGATGCTGTAATTATTAACTTATCCTTTATATTAATTTAGCCGGCTTTTCCTTCTTTTTCTGTGCAATACTTATATAATTCCTTCGATTTTCTTCAATATATCATACATATTGACCAGCATCTAATATTTATATCTTATGTTGTTTATAACATTTTGTTATATATGAGAATTTGTCTACACAATTTATCGTTCCATCACTAAAAGTCTTTATTGATTTTTATACATCCCGTGACTCCTTCTCTCAAAAGCTGTATAATCAAAAAGCAAGTTATTCATAATTTCCAGTAGGAGGATAAAATGGTCATTTTAATCACAGGCGCCTCACATACGGGCAAGACTCTGTTAGCTCAGCAGCTTCTTGAAAAATATAAATATCCCTATTTATCTATAGACCTTCTGAAAATGGGGCTTATACGCAGCAAAAATACAAATTTAACTCCCGAAGACGATGACGCTCTCCGGGATTACCTCTGGCCCATTGTCCGGGAAATGGTAAAGACCGCCATTGAAAATAAATCGAACAGCCGATTGACGATACATGGTGTACCAGAGAATCTGTCATTCAAGATAATCTGCACTATCTTGAAATGTGTAAGAGGTGCGGATGCGATTGCATATTAATCGATGATTGTTATGAGAAAACATTATCATTATGACCAGACCACGATTGTTGTTCCTATCGTTCTGTGTTATCAGATTTTCAAGAGAAAGGAATCGCTGAGACTGCCATTGCCGCAATAATGATGACTGTCTGAAACTACTGAAGTGAAAAATAGCAGGAAAATGATAAAATCGCTTGACAATCAGGGAAAGCCAAAGTATAATAATCGAGTGGCTGATAAAACAGTCACTCATAAAATAGGGGATTGGTCAAATGGTATGATAGGGGTCTCCAAAACCTTTGGTGGGAGTTCGATTCTCTCATCCCCTGTTCACAAACCGTTAGAAATAGAGAGTTGTCGGGTAGTTTATAATTGACAGCTGACAAAAAATGAATACGGTTAATGATTAGATAGTACAAACGTGAGAAATCAATACGTTTGTACTATTTTTTTATTTTGACAAATCGTTTCTTTACTTAAATAGGATTCCTCTGTAACTTTTCTTGAAATATGCCGGAAACGGCAGTGAATCAGTGACAAATATGCTTGTGACGGGGTGAAAGATAAACCTGTATCAGGCAGTATCTTTTCTTCCCCCACAGACTTATAAGAGTGTTTCTTAAATAATAAACAAATATTGAAAATCCTGTATATACTGTCCGTCAGAAGACAGCGATTTCTTTTTGGAAATCTTCGAGCGACTCCGCTTTCGCAGCAAGTTTAAACCACTCATTTAAAGCGGAAGAGTCCTGGACGCTGTTGATTTTTTCACGCAGTTCTTCTGGAACAGCGCCAAACTTTACTTCCAGAAGTGATAAGAGACTTTCTGATATACCGCTGATACGACCTTCGCTTCGCCCCTCTCGGCGTTCATCCTTGAGCATTTGTTCCAATATCATATATCTCTCCTCCATTTCCCGTTCGCTCTTAATCTGCCGGATGCTGTCCTGGAGTCTTTGAACGTAGTCGTCGCCAAAATCTTCCGTGCTCTCCTTGAGATTCGCTTTTACAAACTTCAAAAATTTCAGCAAAGGCTTTGGGATATCCTCCTCGTTCTCTCCGCAGGTGCTTAAAAAAATCGTATGTCTTTCCTCATCGGAGGAAATCGTGATATCCTCCCTGCATGTAGTATCAAAGGTATAGCAATATTTCCTCTTGTTAAACGGGTCAAAATCACAGATGAAAATGACATAAGTTTCAGGGAGTTCTTCATAGTCCATTCCGCTGAGCAGCAATTCCATATCAATTTGGCTGTGGTAGTACCTGCTGCGTTTCCCAAGCGCCGGATGCCTTAGCATCTGCATTTCCACGTTGTAGTGAGTATTTTGGTTGTCTCTGGCATAGACGTCCAGGCGAATCCCTTTATACTCCGGGTGGTAGACTATACTTTTTTCTTTACTGACCTCCACATGAGCGATAGAAAAACCCAACGCCCTTTCCAGAAATAGCCGACAGTTTTCGGGGTCTGTCATAACTGCCCCGAACATAAAATTGTCTTTAATGGTAAGTTCCTGTAATTTTTTCTTGTGCATTGTATCCTCCGTCTGCACAGAGGAATCCTATAAGAAAAGTATAGCATGCGGCACATAAATTTCAAATTAATTTTTCTTAAACTCACCTTATTTCTTTATACTTCAACTTTTTCGCAACAGCTTATTTAGAATGCTTGTTTCTGGGTGTTGCTAAATTACGTTTTCTAAACTGCCCCGCACTATGTCGCTTTTCCGGTATCGATTCAGATTTTATCACTTTTCAGTTTTCAACTCATAAATCTTTTCCAACTGGGTATCCTTTCTTTCATGGATGCAGTACACTGCTGCCTGATATACGCTTTGCGAGGACGCGCAGCAACTCATAAAAAAATTAGTCGTACTATTCGCAACATGAACTTCACACGCAAGTCTCACGAGCGAGTCTTGAAGGTTATAAAATAAAGGGGATTTATATGCAGACAAATTCAAAGGATATATGGGAAAAAGATTTGGAACTTTTCAGGGAAAAGACCACGGATTTCTATAATGGCAAAATGAACAAAGCAGACTACAAACATTTTTCCGGCATTTACGGAAGTTACGCCCAGAGGGACGGAAACACCAATATGCTGCGCCTGCGTCTGACCGGAGGGCGCATAACCCGTGAGAAAATGAAGTTTATATGCCAGTGTATTGAGACATACCATCTAAACCTCATCCATCTGACTACCTGTCAGACCATTCAGTTTCACAACCTCACGCCGCTGGCAGTATCTGAAATCATGGAGAAAGCTCTGGGCTGCGGAATCGTCACCATGGGAGGAGGCGGCGATTATCCCCGCAATATCATGGTCTCACCGCTTTCCGGTGTGGAACCGAAAGAGGCGTTCGATGTCCTGCCTTATGCGCTTACCGCAGAACAATATGTGCTTTCTTTTATACAGGAGACAAAGATGCCTCGCAAACTGAAAATCGGTTTTTCCAATGGAGTTTCCAATGACACGCATGTGACATTCCGTGACCTCGGTTTTCTCGCCTGTCCTGACGGCACATTTGACGTGTACAGTGCCGGTGGTTTGGGAAAAAATCCACGGCTTGGCTTAAAAGTTGCCGACCATATATCTCCGTCTGACATTTTATACCACATCCGGGCTATGCGGGATTTGTTCATCGCCCACGGAAATTATGAGAACCGGGCAAAGGCGCGCACCCGCTATATGCAGGAAACGCTCGGCGAGGAAGGCTATATCAAAGCATACCGGGAAACTTTATCCCATGTTTATTCTTCCGGCAGAGATTTACACCTTTCCCCTGCTCCCCTGGAAGTACGTAAGACAGGCTCTCTCATCCCGGCGGCAGGCGAGCGTATCCTTCACCAAAAGCAGCCGGGACTCTATGCAGTCTCTTACCACCCCATAGGCGGCTGCCCTTCACCGGAAAATTTTGTAAAGCTCTGCGCTCTTATTGAAAAAATAGAGGCTGCCGAACTGCGTCTCACTCCCGATGAAGGGATGTATATCATCAATCTGACCGGAGATGAGGCACTAAACGTAGCAAAAGCGACAGAAGATTCCGCCAAGTCAGCGCTGCAATCTTCTGTCGCCTGTATCGGGGCATCTATCTGCCAGATTGGACTTCGCGATTCCCAGAAACTGCTGCGGGAAATCATCAAAGCTCTCCGGGCAGCCAAAGCACCGGAACATCTGCTTCCGCAAATCCATATTTCCGGCTGTCCTTCCTCCTGCGGCACCCATCAAATCGGAGTTCTGGGGTTTCACGGATGTGTGAAAGTGCTGGACAAACACCCTATCTCCGCTTTTAACCTTCATGCTGCAGGCTGTGAAAAGGTAAAAATGGAAACATTCGGTACGCCAATCGGCATGATTGCGCAGGAACGGATTCCTGCATTTATGATAGAACTCGCCCAGCGCCTGTCCGCTCTTGGACTGGACCTCTCCGGCAAAGAATCTTTAAATCATGAGGAAACCCGCCTAATCTGCGATACCGCGGAAGCGTATTTACTCTGAGCCGGAAGCTTCCTCTGTCCCGGAATCTTTTGTTTCCACCGAGTCCGTTTCAGAGGCTTCCTCTCCCTCTGAATCTGCTCCAGAGACTTCTTCTTCCGCCGAATCTGTCCCGGTGCCCTTCTCTTCCGCCGAATCCGACTCCGCACTCTCCTCCGCCTCGGATTTTGCTTCTGATATGAGGGCAGCGTCCAATGCCTTCATATCTTCATCCTTGATTTTATATTCTCCGTCTTCTGCCTTTACCACATGAAGCGTGACATTCACTGCCTCCCCGTACTGAAGTCCCTGGTTCCATTCTTCCATCAATACATCATAATAAATCTGATACACATCATTTTGCATCTGTTCGTCGGAGGGCATTTCCGCTCCTGCCATCACATCGTTGGAAACCTGCTCCGCATATTCTTTTGCCTTCTGCTGGAAGGTTGCATATGTATCTTCAAACAAAGTGATTGGCTTAACCATCACTTCAACCGTATAATTGCCTTCCTTGTCTTTCTGTGCCTGCCCCACCGTATAGCTGACCTTCCCGGCAATATTTCCGAATAATTCCCTGTATTTTGCAGACAGTTCATCCGGAAGATTCAGAGAATCAAATTCTTCCATCGTCACATCCAGGTTTTTCTCAAAAATCTGTTCTGCCTCCTCCTTCGGTGTATCCGTCAGCGCTATGTACTCCTCTGTTTTATTTTTATAGGATACATCCAATACGGCTTTGACGTACTCGCTGGCATTAAAGCGATTCATATACACATAATAACCTGCTCCGATAGCGGCAATCAGCGCGACCACCAGCGCCACAATCCAATATTGTTTCTTTTTTTTCATTGCTTGTCCTCCTTTTTCCCTGTTGGGCATGCCACAGTTTAGCACATCCGATAAGAGAAAAAAGAAGAAACCTGTCAAACCAAAAAAGAAATTTAAAAAGAATGGGGTTCGCGCATTCCCGCGCCGAAGCGCAGCTATGTCAAGTGCATATCACAAATTTTATCCCCTCTTTATTTCTTCTGGCAATGTGGACAGAAGGTGCTGCTCCTGCCGCCAATCACTCTGCGCATAAGAGTCTCTCCGCAAACCGGGCAGTTCTCCCCCTCGTGTCCGTAAGCTTGAAGATATGGCGTATTTCGGTAATCTCGCCCTTTTCCCCGCAAATATTCTTCCGGTGTCAGGCTGTTTTTCTCGATAAAATAGGAGAGGCGCTCTGGAATTACTTCCGCCAGTCTCTGCCACTCTTTGCTTTTCAGAGAATTTGCTGGGCGGGCAGGATAGATTCCCGCTGTGAACAAAATTTCATCGGAATAGATATTCCCAATCCCCGCAATCCCGCTCTGCTCCAGCAAGCACTCTTTTATCGCTTTTTTTCGTTTCCCGAAACACTGGCTGAGATAATCGGCAGTAACATCCGGAGAAAACGGCTCCAATCCCAGTTTTTCCATTCCGGTATAGGTATCCGGCTCCCCTTCTTGTAGCAGCCACAGCCGCCCAAAACGGCGCGTATCAGAAAATCGTAATTCCTTTCCATTTTCCAACTCGAAGATAAGGTGCGTATGTTTTTCTTCCGGTAAATCTGCGGGAGCTAACAGAAGGCATCCTGTCATCCGCAAATGCAGGACAATGCGTCCGCCGCCCTCCAATATAAAAATCAGATATTTTCCCCTGCGTTCCATACCGGAAAACACCTGTCCGCCCAAGATTTTACAAAATGCCTCCGATTGAGGATGCGCAATCACATCCGGGTGGTTTACCGTTACTCTTTTTATCTCCAAGCCTTGTATCTGCGGCTCAATCACTCGTTTTATCGTTTCCACTTCCGGCAGTTCCGGCATAGTGTTCACCTCCGTACTTTTTCTCCTGTTCAGCGCTAAACAGGTGTCTGCTGCATGGTATCCTTTTTCGCTGATTTCTTGATTTCCTCATGATAGAAATAATTCACCACCACAGGCGGCGCCTCAAATGGTCTTTTCATACTGTCATCGTTTGTCACATAGTCAAGACCAATCCGGGACGTATACACTTTTAGGCTTGCGTCGAGCTGTTCCCAGTAGCTGCGGTCCTTTCTCGTATAAATCGCATGATAAAGGGGAAACAGCTGCGGATATTTTTCTTTGATATACTCCATGATAACTGTTTTATATCCTCCCCGCAGGTTGAGATTTTCCAGCCAAATCAGATTGCAATTGTCCTTCGCCCGCTCAATGATTGCCTCAACATCTGTAATTCCCGGAAAAATAGGAGAAATAAAGCAAGTGGTGCGAATCCCTTCCCGGTGAAACGTCTCCATGGCGGCGAGCCGCCTCTCAATGGACACCGCATCATCCATATCTCTTTTGAATCCTTCATCTAATGTGTTGATAGACCAGGATACACGCGCCTGGGGAAAACTTTTTATCAAATCCAAATCTCGCAGTATCAAATCACTTTTTGTGGCAATACTGAGCTTCGCGCCGCTTCCCCTTAGCTGGGTGAGAAGCTCTCTCGTGCGTCCAAAGGTCTCTTCCTGCGGGTTATAAGGGTCTGTCACCGAACCGATAAACAACTCCCTGCCCGCATATTTCCGGGGATTTTTTATCTCCTTCCAGTATTTTACATCCAGAAACGTACCCCAGGGCTCCGCATGTCCCGTAAACCGTTTCATAAAGGACGCATAACAGTACTTGCAGCCATGTGTACATCCCACATACGGATTGACCGAATATTCGCACACAGGCAGATTTGATTTTGACATAATACTTTTTACCTGGATTTCGTTGATTACTAATTCACTCATAACTTTCGTGTCCGTGTACAGAGACGTTATCTATCCTTTCCTGAAAGATTTTTGTGCTCCCTGCTGCACCGTATCCGTGTCTTTCAGATGCCCCATAAGAAGAGGAGAAGCCGGGTCATGGAACTTGAAATTTTCCCGTGCTTTCTTCGGACTTTTGTTGGCATAACAGTACTTGCACCCGTTCAGACAGGTATCATAGGCGCCGATGTCACGGCTCTCTATGCAATGGCATCCCTCCCGCATACCTCTGTGTTTCAGATTTTTAAAAGTAATACCATTTGCCCTGCCTAAAATGTCAAGGGTCATGCAGCCGGAAGCGTGTATGCCATACCGGGAAAAATCACCGTTTGTACCGCAGGTCTGGAGGAAAATCCCATGTTTATCGGCAATCTCCCCGAGTCCGCGCGCCAAAGTATCCTTGTCTTCCTCCGTCAGCGCTATGAGCTCCGGCATATTTGTTTCCAGCTTCCTATACATTTCTACAAAACTGAAAATACAGCGGTCAATATGCGGGGCAATTTCTTCCGCCATTTTTTCAAACGTCTCCAGATGATGTTCAATGGTATATGTATCCGTCAGCAGGACGGGGTCGTATCTCCATGCGATGCGCTCTCTGCCAACTTGTGCCGACAATTCCTTCAATGTCCGGATGCTCTCCTCGACAGAGGGAACTCCCGGCTCAATCTCTTTGCCGTACGCTGTAATCGTATAGTGAAAATATGTGTGAAAACGGTCCGTAATCTCATGCAGACGCGGCAGTATCGGCTTATAATCCTTGGAGCAGAAAACAACACAGTCCACCTTGTCCGGTGTAAGCTCATAGCGTGTAACCTTATTTGGAAACAGTGGGTTGCGCGACAGGACATATCCTTCTTCAAACCGTCTCAGCAGCCATTCGGTATAGTATTGTACCGTATCGGTCCGCCCGCCTGTATTGAGAATCATTTTTCCACCTCCCCTATATTATCGAACTTCTCCTTCATACAATGGGAAAACAGTGTAGTAAGGCGCACCAGTTCCGCAATATCTTCCCCTGAAAGTTCACTCATAGCGTCTATCTCCGCATTGGCGGCAGGGGGGATGATGTTCTTCGTATATTCGATTCCCGCCTCTGTAAAACGGACGATTTTATTTCGGCGGTCCTCTTTCGATTCCGTCAATGAGACATATCCCTGCTTCAGGAACTTTTTAATAATGGCGCTGATAGTCTGTTTCGTCGCAGACAGCCGCTTACATATGTCCGACTGCAGACAACCATCGGGCGCAAACCAGATGATATCCAGCACAAACAATTCCCTGGCAGTCAGATTGTGCCTCCTCGCGTACATCTCATAGGCGGCATATTGAACATCCCGCAGTTCACAGTACTGATTCACATATCCTCTTACCTCTTCTCGATTCATAGTACCCCTCCACACAATATTTGACAGTCTGATATTTGACTTTATTATAATATAAAGAGCTGTCTTTTTCAATGGTTAATACTTTTAAAAACAGGAAAATTATCCGAAACGGAGATAAAATAACATCGAAGGAATGTGAACTGCTCTAAAGATTATGCGAAGCGCGCAAGGTTAAAATGCAAAATACAAAGCACCAGATATTAAAAAAACAGTACCATCACTGATACTGTCTCTTCTCATTCCATATTCCAAAAACCTTATGTACCTTCAAAACTACATACAAAGAAATCATCCAACCTATCACCGTGCGCTTCGCACACTCTTTAAGGAAGTTTCCTCCCTAAGTGCTCTGCTTTTGGTTATGCCCTCGACCTATTAGTAACAGTCAGCTCCATGTGTTACCACACTT
>OGQQ01000184.1_pt1 | contig 66186 bp, 60 predicted proteins | sample 1553281 | NCBI WGS metagenome assembly OGQQ01 (sample SAMEA2579937, study PRJEB22360) | human gut metagenome | biome: human gut; feature: human-associated habitat; material: faeces | place: Denmark | collected 2008/2010 | reverse complement strand
AGCAAGCAAGCAAGCAAGCAAGCAAGCAAGCAAGCAAGCAAGCAAGCAAGCAAGCAAGCAAGCAAGCAAGTAAAGGATAACTCCGTCCATTTTTCCTATCAAGAACTAAGTGTAAAGTATCATAAAGGCGTATTCTGCCCGATTAACAACGGGTGGGATGCGTCTTTTTTGTCCTATAAGAAAGTCCTTTGGAATGTCCTATAGAACAAAAGCCCTGGGGCGCAAAAGAAACATGAAAGTGAAAGGATGTAAAATGATGAAAATGAAACGATGGATAAGCCTGTTTTTAGCTGTTCTGCTGTGTGTGGGTCTGACGCCCATAACGACGTTTGCGGCAGATGAGAATGTTTCCGTATGGGATGGCTCGTCAGATACTGCCTGGTATACCGGCAGTGCGACAGAGTACAACATTGATTCTGCCGCAGCTTTGGCAGGGGTGTCAGAGCTGGCGGCTGGAGGAAATAACTTTCAGGGAATCACTCTGAATTTGACAACAGATGTAGACCTCGCCGGGCTGCCATGGACGCCCATAGGACCATTCAAGGGCACTTTTAACGGAAATAATCATACTGTGGCAAATATGAGTGTGGACTTAGAGAAAGGACAGAGCGGCTTTTTTGAATGTTTATCAGAGGCCACAGTGGAAAATCTGATGATTGAACAGGCAAATGTCGTGATGGAAGCAACCAACGATTTCTTTTATCAGGGCGTTATAGCGGGCTGGGCATTGGATAGTGAAATTAAAAATTGCGGCGCCAGCGGCACGATAACAGCGGATATAAGCGGTTCTTATGTACCGTGTGTCGGTGGTTTTATCGGTTCCGGAAAGGGAAACACGACACTGACAAACTGCTGGTCTTCTGTGGCGGTAACAGTAGTAAACGAGGATTTGCCTGCTATGGTGGGCGGCTTAGTCGGACAGTGGGAGAATGCCAGTGACGGTGCTGCAATTATTGACTCTTATTTTGCGGGAAGTGTGAATGTGGCAGACAGTGACAGTTCTGCGGCGGGAATCCTGGGGGCGGGACTTTCGTTTAATGGGACTGTTGTGCTGATTAAGGGCTGTGTATCTTATGGTTCGATTACCGTTCCTGAAGCGGCAGCAGATAATGCCGTGCATATCGCCGCGCTGGATGAATATGGAGAAGCAGAGAACTGTATGTGGCCTGATGACGGAAAAAACGGAGTTGTGCGTCTTGTTGTGGATTGGGGTACGGGTCAGGCTAACCCAGACCCTGACTTTGACGAAACTCTCTGCGGTCGCGCGGTAGGGGATTTCTCGGACGCCAGTGTTATTGAGGAATTGAATACGTATGTGCAGACTCCAGAGCTGTGGGCTCTGGGGCTTAATGGCTATCCCGTGTTTGCCAGCCAGACAAATTTGATTCGCGGAGATTATACGAAAGTGGAGGGGGCAAAGGCTAAAGTGCCGGCTGACCTGTCTTTGTACACGGATGAAACGGCTGGCGTTCTGCAGATACTGCTAAATGGAATTAATTATAACTTGAGCATGGATGAGCAGGCACAGATTGATACTTTGGCGCAGAATATAGAGACTGCCATTACTGCCCTTACATATAGAGAAGCAGATTACAGTAAGGTTGATGCGGCGATTGCCAAAGCAGAAGCTCTCAATAAGGGGGATTATAAAGACTTCTCCGCTGTGGAGACTGCTGTCAATGCGGTTGTCCGAGGAAAGAATATAACCGAACAGGCAGAAGTGGACGCGATGGCGCAGGCGATTGAGAATGCGATTGCCAGCCTGGAGAAAAAACAGAGTGCTTCTTCTGTTCCAAGTGATACTTCTAAGGGAGGAAGCACTATTGTCCCGAAGACAGGTGACGATGAAAATACCATCCTATGGATTTATGTTATGCTGGCTTCTGGCATAGCCATGATGGGAACGGCATTTTGCCGAAAGAAAAGATATAGTGAATAATGAAATGGTGAAAGAAAATCTCCTCTTGACTTAGAGTGCACTCCAAGGCTTAGAATAGAAAAGAACCTAAAAGTTGACGATATGAAAAGATTTCCAAGAAGGAGGAGATAGAAATGGCAGTGAAACAGACAGCGGGGCGCAGGGATTTAGGAGAATTTGCTCCGAAATTCGCAGAGTTAAACGATGATGTCTTATTTGGCGAGGTGTGGAGCAGAGAAGATAAGCTTTCCCTTCGTGACCGCTCTCTTGTGACAGTCGTATCTCTGATGGCGCAGGGGCTGGTGGACTCATCCTTTCAGTATCATCTGATGAGCGCGAAAAATAACGGTATCACCAGGACAGAGATTGCGGAAATCCTTACTCACGCTGCGTTTTACGCGGGATGGCCCAAAGCGTGGGCGGCTTTCCGAATGGCAAAGGAAGTGTGGAACGATGATGGAAATGGCGCGGACGACATGGCGGGAAGAGGCGGTATGTTTGGACTTGGGGAGCCCAATGACGCATACGCACAGTATTTCATCGGACAGAGCTATCTGAAAATGCTCACCGGTTCCGGAGTCCGGTGGCGAATGTGACCTTTGAGCCGGGCTGCCGCAATAACTGGCACATCCATCACGCGGACAAAGGCGGCGGACAGATTCTTCTGTGTACGGAAGGGCGCGGATGGTATCAGGAGTGGGGAAAAGAAGCACAGGAGCTTCATCCGGGAGATGCAGTGACGATTCCTGCGGGAGTGAAGCACTGGCACGGCGCGGCTAAGGACAGCTGGTTCTCTCATCTGGCATTGGAAGTACCTGGAGAGAACACATCCAATGAATGGCTGGAGCCGGTTTCAGAAGAGTGGTACGGAAAGTTAAAATAAGGAGGAAGCAAAATGAGTAAAACATTGGTAGCATATTTTTCAGCAAGTGGTGTAACAGCAAAACTGGCAAAGACAGTGGCGTCCGCAGTGGACGGTGACTTATATGAGATTCAGCCTCAGGAGCCATACTCATCGGCGGATTTGGACTGGATGGATGCCAACAGCCGTTCCAGCATAGAAATGAAGGATAAGACATTCCGCCCTGCTGTTGCAGGAAAAGTGGACGACATGGGACAGTACGACGTGGTTTACATAGGCTTTCCCATCTGGTGGTATGTGGCGCCTACGATTATCAACACATTCCTGGAGCAGTATGATATGAGCGGCAAGACGGTGATACCTTTTGCTACATCCGGCAGCAGCGGCATGGGAAATACGAACGCTGAACTGGCGCCGTCCTGTCCGGGAGCGGTACTGAAAGAAGGCAAAAGATTTTCCGGAAATGCCGGGGAAAAAGAGATTAAAAAATGGGTGGAGAGTCTGGGCGTTTAGAAGGCGTCCAGATTCTCCACCGCCTTAATTATTGCCATTATCTGAGACGCACTGTTATTTCTGCTTCGCAATTCTCGCAGCGCAAGTTCCACACGCCGGAGGGATAAATTTTTTTGGGCAGCCAAGCTGTATAGCTTCCGCAATTCTCACATACGATATGCTCATGAGTTATTTGAGAGAAAAATTCCCGACCTCCGGTAACTTCGCCAAGTTCTTCTCCGGAAAGCTCTATGGCATCGGGGGTGTTTGTTTCTTTATCATTAAGAAAGAGTTTTCCGTCTTTTACCTTAATTATTGCCATTTTTAAATCCTCCTACCTCAAAATATCACAGCTGTTTTCTTGTCCTGTATCTATATACGAAAGATTCATCTAAATAGCTCATTTTAAAAATTTCTAAATTTTTGAGATAGTTTAGCTGTAGTATCGTATAATTAGAACAGGAAGATATTCACATGAAATAGGAGAAGGATACCATGGGAGATAAAATAATTCGACTGCATGAAAAAAGAGAAATCCCCGAGGAAATGGATTTTTCCCTGGACACGGATTTTCAAGAGAGGCTTTTGAAAAAAATAGAGAGTGAAGAATTTCATCTTCTCACGGATGCTGAGCTTGAGTTTGTAAACGCTGCCGGAGTTTCTCACAGGCAGGAGTTTGCCAAAAAAGAGGACGATAAAGGAGTGTGACAGAGATGAATGAGATTTTTCACAGAATCAGTGTAAGAAAATTTGAGGAAAGGGAAGTCGAGCCGGAGAAGATTGAGCGTATCCTGCGGGCGGCGATGGCGGCGCCTTCTGCAAGAAACCAGCAGCCGTGGGAATTTTATGTGGTGACGGACCGTGAGAAGATTCTTGCTCTTTCTAAGATGAGCAAATTTTCAGGCTGCGCGGCAGGCGCTCCGGCGGTCATTGTATCTGTTTACCGAAAGGATATCCTAAGACCGGAATATGCGCACATTGATATGAGCATCGCCCAGGAAAATATGTGGCTGGAGACAGACTCTCTGGGACTGGGCGGCGTGTGGCTTGGAACCGCGCCTTTGGAAGAGCGGATGAAAATGGTGGAAGAGACACTGCAGCTGCCTGATACGGTGAGGGCGTTTGCCGTGTTCGCGCTTGGATATCCGGCGGAGACCCGCCCGCAGCAGGACAGGTTCGATGAAAGCCGGATACATTATGTGAAATGAGGCAGAGAAATTACCCTCTCTTTACAGGGACACACACAGCCGATAAAGAGAGGGCAGTGAGAAGAGTGTAAAAATAATATAGGAATAATATAGGAAAGCCCAGGCTCCGTGTTTACAGGAGGACCTGGGCTTTATTGTGTAGGAAACGTTGTCTTTGATACAATACAATCCTCCGGGAGGAGGCGTATTTTGTTCAACTTATCTGTTGTGCAAGATAGACAATTTAGGCACAGCAGACCCGCACTCGTCGAGGAGGCGCTGTAAAGCGCGTAAATACCATGTCTTAAGGTACATATGACCGGGCAGGCAACAGGTAAAAATGTACGATAAAAAATACATGAAAATTGTTGAATTCCATACAAATCTACCATATAATGAGAAGTAATTGATAATTTTTTAACTATATCATACAAAGATTAAGGAGGAGTTCAATGTTAGACCAGACCTACTATGACAAAGCGGATGAAATCATAGCGGAACATGGGGCGGAGCAGGCATCTTTGATTCCCATTATCCAGGACATCCAGACAGAATACCGTTATCTTCCGCCGGAGCTTTTGGATTATGTGGCGGGGAAATTGGGTATCAACGAGGCGAAAGCGTACAGCGTCGCTACGTTTTATGAAAACTTTTCTTTTGAGCCGAAGGGTAAATATATTATCAAAGTCTGTGACGGGACAGCCTGTCATGTGCGAAAATCCATCCCGATACTGGAGAGGCTCTACAGTGAGCTCGGACTTTCCAGTGAGAAGGCGACTACAGATGATATGATGTTCACGTTGGAGACGGTTTCCTGTCTGGGCGCCTGCGGGCTTGCCCCGGTACTGACAGTCAATGACAAGGTGTACCCGGCGATGACCCCGGATGCAGCAGCGGAGTTGATTCACGAATTGAGAGGAGCTTAGAGGATGATGGAGAGGATTGAAAGCAGAGAAGCGTTAGAGCAGGTCCGCGCAGCCTCGAAAGAGAAGATTGACAACAGCAGATGCCGGATACTGATTTGTGCCGGTACAGGTTGTCTGGCGGGAGGCTCCGGCAAGATTTATGACAGAATGTGTGAGCTGGTGAAGAATAATCCGGATGTGGAAGTGCATTTCGGACCGGAGATTGCACATGGCGATGAGCACAGAGACGGGGAAATTGGCGTGAAAAAGAGCGGCTGCCACGGATTTTGTGAAATGGGTCCGCTGATGCGCATCGAACCCCAGGGTATTTTGTATACAAAGGTGCAGTTGGAAGACTGTGATGAGATTTTCCACAGGACGATTGAAAAGGGTGAGCCGATTCGTCACCTTCTCTTCAAACAGGACGGCATCGAGTACAAGAGCCAGGAAGAGATTCCATTTTATAAGAAACAGACGAGAAATGTTCTGAAGAACTGTGGACATATCGATGCGGAACACATTCAGGAGTACATATCTACAGGGGGATACAAAGCGCTGGAGAAGGTGCTCTTTGAGATGACACCCCAGGAGGTTATCGACGAGATTTCCGAGTCCAACTTAAGAGGACGCGGAGGCGGCGGATTCCCCACCGGATACAAATGGTCCCAGGTAGCGAGACAGAAGGAAAAGGTGCGCTACGTTGTCTGTAACGGGGACGAAGGTGACCCGGGTGCCTTCATGGACAGAAGTATCATGGAAGGCGACCCCCACAAGATGATAGAGGGTATGATGATTGGCGCCTACGCGGTGGGAGCCAGAGAAGGATACATTTATGTGCGTGCGGAATATCCGCTGGCAATCAGCCGTCTGAAGCTGGCAATCGCCCAGGCGGAGGAGTGCGGTCTTTTGGGAGACAATATCATGGGAACAGACTTTAGTTTCCGCCTGCACATCAACCGCGGCGCGGGAGCGTTTGTCTGTGGTGAGGGAAGCGCGCTGACTGCTTCCATTGAAGGAAACCGCGGTATGCCCCGTGTAAAACCGCCGCGTACGGTGGAACAGGGACTGTTTGCGAAACCGACGGTGTTAAACAACGTGGAGACATTTGCCAATGTGCCGATGATTATTCTGGAAGGCGCGCAGTGGTTCAAGAGCATCGGACCGGAGAACAGCCCGGGAACCAAGGCGTTTGCTCTGACCGGAAGTGTGAAGCACACGGGGCTTATCGAGGTGCCGATGGGAACGACTCTTCGGGAGGTTATTTACGACATCGGCGGTGGAATCAAAGGAGACGCAGAATTTAAGGCAGTGCAGATAGGCGGTCCATCCGGCGGATGTCTGATAACGCGTCATCTGGATGTGAATCTGGATTTTGACTCGCTCAAGAAAATGGGCGCCATGATAGGTTCCGGCGGACTGGTTGTCATGGACAATCACACCTGTATGGTGGAAGTGGCAAGGTTCTTTATGAACTTTACACAGAATGAGAGCTGCGGAAAATGCGTGCCCTGCCGGGAAGGTACGAAGCGGATGCTGGAGATTCTGGAGAGAATCGTGGCGGGCAATGGCAAAGTAGAAGATTTAGATTTGCTGGAGGATTTGGCGACAACCATCACCGAGACAGCGCTGTGTGGTCTTGGAAAGAGCGCGGCGCTTCCGGTTATGAGTACACTGAAGCTGTTCCGCGATGAATATATGGAACATGTGGTGGACAAAAAATGTGCGTCCCACACCTGTACAGCATTGAGGAGATTTATCATCAGTCCGGAACGGTGCAAGGGATGTTCCAAGTGTGCGAGAAACTGTCCGGTAGGCGCAATCAGCGGCAGAATCAAGGAACCATATGTAATCGATACCGAGAAGTGCATCAAGTGCGGTGCCTGTGAGAGTGCCTGCGCGTTTGGCGCAATACATATTGAAGGTTAGGAGGAGAAGGACATGGGTTATATTACGATAAACAACAGAAAAGTAGAATTTACAAATGAAAAGAATCTTCTCTCCGTTATCCGCAAATCCGGAATTGACCTTCCTACATTCTGCTATCATTCGGAGCTCTCCACATACGGAGCCTGCCGGATGTGCGTGGTGGAAGATGACAGAGGGAGAGTTTTCGCATCCTGTTCAGAGACGCCCAGGGATGGCATGGTGATTTACACCAATACGCCGAGACTGCAGCATCACAGAAAGATGATTATTGAGCTGCTTCTTGCGTCCCACTGCCGTGACTGTACGACCTGCGCGAAAAACGGGGTCTGTACGCTGCAGAAGCTTTCCAGACAGTTGGGTATCCAGGATGTGCGGTTTGAAAATAATAAGAAACAGCTTCCAAAAGACACGTCTTCGGAGTGCGTCATCCGCGACCCGAATAAATGTATCCTCTGCGGGGACTGTGTGAGAACCTGCGATGAGATTCAGGGACTCGGCATTTTGGATTTTGCGTTCCGCGGTTCTAAAATGCAGGTGACTCCGGCATTTAATAAGAACCTTTCCGAGACAGACTGTGTGGGCTGCGGACAGTGCCGGGCGGTATGTCCGACCGGAGCTATCAGTATCAAGCAGGACGTTGAGCCGGTATGGAAAATCCTTGCCGACAAAAATATCCGCGTAGTGGCGCAGATTGCCCCGGCAGTCCGTGTCGCGGTGGGAGATAAGTTCGGCATCAAAAAAGGCGAGAACGCGCTGGGACGTCTGGTAGCGGCGCTGCGCAGAATCGGATTTGACGAAGTGTATGATACGAACTTCGGAGCAGATTTGACAGTTATGGAAGAATCCAAGGAACTGGTAGAACGGCTGGAGTCCGGCGATAACCTTCCGCTGTTTACCTCCTGCTGTCCTGCGTGGGTGAAATACTGCGAGAATAAATATCCGGAATTTCGCAAGAATATTTCTTCCTGCCGTTCCCCGCAGGAAATGTTCGGCGCGCTGATTAAAGAGGACGCTCGGATGAAGGCGGACAAGGAGCCGAGGAAGACCATGGTTGTCTCCATCATGCCCTGTACGGCGAAGAAGGCGGAGATTACCAGACCGGAGCATTTCACAGATGGAGAGCAGAACGTGGATTATGTGCTGACGACTACGGAAATCACCCGTATGATTCAGGCAGCCGGAATCGACCTCGCGCAGGTGAAGCCGGAGGCGATGGATATGCCGTTTGGTCTGGCATCCGGTGCCGGAGCAATTTTCGGCGTAACAGGCGGTGTGACCGAGGCAGTCTTGAGACGTCTCATCAACAGCAACCGCGCGGAGGACCTGGAGGCAATCAGTTTCACCGGCGTGCGCGGTGCGGATGAAATCAAAGAGGCGACTGTGAAGCTGGGTGACCGCGAAGTGAAGATTGCGGTAGTGAACGGACTGCACTGTGCGGCGGAAATACTGGATAAAATCAAATCCGGTGAGGCGCACTATGATTTCGTGGAAGTGATGGCGTGCAAGAGAGGGTGCATCGCCGGAGGCGGACAGCCCGTGCCAATCGGACCGAGGACGAAAAAGGCGAGAATGGAAGGTATGTACAAGATTGACAACATGGCACAGATTAAACTTTCCAATGAGAACCCCATCGTCACCACGGTATATGAAGGTCTCTTGAAAGGAAAAGAACATAAGCTGCTGCACAACGATATGGCTGCGGTGGAGAAATAGAAAGAAGAAAAGAGAGAGAACGTCTGGCAGAAGAGCCGGGCGTTCTTTTTAATTTTATAGGAAATTCCTCTGAATTTCCTATAAAATTAAAACCCTCCGGGCGGGATGCACACGAGCGCACGAGGTAACATGTCGCTAAAGCGACTGCGCTCGGCGCACAAAGTGGGCAAGCCCCTCAAGATTGAGGGGGAGGGGAGTTGAAGTGGGCTTGCCCACTTTGTTCGTTGCCGTGCCTTCCCATAGAAAATATGTTTTTGAGATAAAGAAAATCCTCTGTGATTATTACTCCCACTTAAAATGGGTATTATGTTTGTAGTACCACGGACAATTTTATAAAAGGAGGTTTTCGCTATGGAAGCAATAATTTACGGATATGCCCGTGTTTCAACCAAAGACCAATGTGAAGAGCGGCAGCTTATAGATTTACGTGCGTTTTCTGTACCAGAGAAAAATATTTTTATAGACAAGCTCAGCGGTAAAGACTTCAACAGACCAAAATACCGCAGTCTTCTTCGTAAATTAGGCCCCGGAGATATTTTCGTTGTAAAATCAATTGACCGTCTTGGACGTAACTATGAGGAGATTTTAGAACAATGGCGGGTTATCACGAAAGAAAAAAAGGCAGATATTGTGGTGCTTGATATGCCTTTGCTGGATACCAGGAAGACAGGAAAGAATTTAACAGGCACATTTGTTGCTGACCTGGTTTTACAGATTTTGTCCTATGTGGCACAAACTGAACGGGAAAATATTCATCAGCGGCAAATGGAGGGGATTGCAGCGGCAAGACTGCGAGGTGTACAGTTTGGGAGACCCAGAAAAGAAAAACCTGCAGAATTTGAAAGGATAAAGAATGAATGGATGCAGAATAGAATTTCTTCCCGCGAGGCCGCAAGGCGACTGGGCGTTGCGCAGGATACGTTCCTTCGATGGACGAAAGGAAAATAGCCGATAGTTGTCCCGACATATGGATGGAACGTATATGGTGAAGGAAATAGTAGGATATATCGTTCCTTCGAAACAGGAAGTAGTAGGAATTTTCAGCCATTTCTTTTTACATATTTTTAGCATATTTGAACTGCTCTGCCGATAAAGCAGAGCTTTTTTTCGCTCCAATACACCTTGCTAAATTATACACCGTCTGCACGAAAATGTCTACTTTATTGGTCGGGCGAGGCTGTCAAAAGCCAGTAGAGATTTTCAGGGAAAGCAGCAGGTTAAAGAGAAAGAAGCTATAGGAGGGCATGGGAATGGAAAAGGCGGAAACTCCTACGCTGGGATTATTGGAGTATATTTCTTCTAAAACAGACTGCATGTATTTATCTAGCCTGCATGACCCACTGTACTGGTCTGAAATACAAAGGATATTGCGCGAAATAGACTGCCGCGCCTATGACTTGCATGAGTGGAACGATGCGGTTTCCTATCTTACAGGGGAACCTGCTTCATTTACGGAGGTAGAACAGGCTGCTTCATTTCTGCAAACTTATAAAAAATAGGATTGGAGGGGGTATTGATATGAATCCTAAAAAGCGAAAAATGAATCGTTTGCTCGCACTGCTTCTCAGCTGCAGCATGCTGGTTCCCATAACAGGTAATCTGGTCTATGCCGCACCTGCGGAGAACGGTTTATGCGAACATCATACAGAACACACAGCGGAATGCGGCTATGTGGAAGGGGCGGAGGCTTCCCCCTGTACGTTTGTCTGTGAGCTATGTTCCAGCGAGCCCGCCGCCATCGAGATTGGGGATGGTCCCATTACAATTTCGGCGGAGGACTGTAAAGATGGATGCCAGGGACACCTGTTGACCGGCAGTACGGAACTCACACCATCGTCGTACAACGATTTTGTGATTAGTATTTCAGGGGGAAGTCACACCTTGATTATGGATGATTTTTCCTTTACGCAAGGAAGTTCCAATGGGTACTTTTCTGAATTTTTGCAAATTGACGGAAACGCCGAGGTTACTCTGAAGGTACAAAATGAAAACAAGATTGATTTTGGTACAAATGGAAACCGCGGAACTTCAAACGGAATTACTGTATATGAGGGAAGTAATTTGACGATTGCCGGGGAGAATAGAGAAAGCGCTAAGCTGGAAATTTTGACCTATGATGGGATTGGTATCGGCGCGGATGATTATGATTTTGACCTTGGCTACCGTGGTATGGGAAATATAACAGTCCAGGATTGTGCGCTGGATGTTTCCGTAACCTACGATTATAGTTACGAAAATGCCATTGGCGGTCGTTTCTATGTAAGGGACGGCGAGGTAAGCGGAAAAATCAAAATCGTTAACAGCGATGTTACCACTAAGGGCTCCATTGGACAAGGTTATAATCAGGGAGCATCTGATGCAGAAGGGGATGGATGGGATATTTCCATCGAGAGCAGCAATGTTACGGTAACACAGGCTTCCCGGTACTGTGCGGCAATCGGAGGCGGTGGCTGCAGCAACTCCTATTCCGGAGTAAACAAGGGAGCCATTTCGGTTGTGAACAGCACGGTCAATGCAGATGCCTCGGCGTACAGTGGATGGTACGGCGCGGCGATTGGCGGAGCCAAAGGGCAAGGCAGCGGAACTATCACAATCAAGGGAAGTCAAGTGACTGCTAAGGGTGCCGGCTCAGCCTCCGGTATTGGCGGCGGCTGGTCGGAAGCAACAACCAGCTCCGGCGTAAACAGACAGGCGCTTCCTCCAACTTGCGGAGATATTACGATTGAAGATAGTACTATAGAGTCTACTGGCGGAGCCAATGCTGCGGCGATTGGTGGCGGAAGCGCCGGTGATGCGGGCAATATTTTCATCAGGAATTCCAATGTAACTGCCGCAGGCGGAAGTGGTGCTGCGGCAATCGGCGGCGGTATTGCGGCTGCTGCAAAGCATAGCTGGGAACAAGGCGAATATGGAGGTGTGGCAAATCTTCCCTATCATGAAACATGGGGTGGGCAAGCCGGAGAAATTGTTATTGAAGGTTCCGTTGTAAACGCCACAACAGACGGCGGCGCAGGAATTGGCGCAGGTGCGCTTGCCAGCAATTTTGTAGAAGACGAAGGGCATGAAGCGACGCAGATTATTCCCATGACGATTACCATTCGCAACAGTCAGGTAACAGCAAGCTCTAATCAGGGCGCCGGCATCGGTTATGGGAAGAACTGGAAAAAAGCCAGCCTGACCAATGAGCAAGACTCCATCACGGTTGAGAGTGGAACAGTAATCGCATCCTCCACCGGAGAAAATACTGCCGGCTATGGTCTGGATGCAGGTGATAAAGGAACGATTGTCGTATCCGGCGGCAGTGTAAAGGCACGCGGTAAGGAATTGACCAGCGGTACAGCACAAAGCACTTCTGTAGCTGTAACAAACGGCTCAGAAAACGGGAATAAAAATTCTCCGGTATCCGAGAGAATCATTGTTTTGGAGGACAAAAAAGGACAGAAAATTGCTCAGGGAGATTCCATCGAGTCCGGCATGACCTGGGTCGACCAGGAAATGGCGGTAACCTTGACTTATCAGGGGGATGGGTACCATTACGGAATGTCCGATGTGAACATCGATGAAAATGGGAATTTCTACGTTTATCTTCCGAAAGGTGAGGAGATAGAGCAGTACTGGTATTATGAAGTCTATTACGAATACATAGACCCGGATACCAATAAATCTGAATGGGTATTGCATGATGATGGACAAGGCGGAAAAGCGACTCCTGACACAACAGTAAGTATCAGCCATACATCATTTGACGGTGATGAACTTGGCTGGGAAGACATTACCGGAGAGCAAAATGAAAAGCTGGGCACACATTACGTCTATGACAAAGACTACGGTCCGCACCGTCTGAGTGCCCTTTGCAAAGAGGCAACAGAAGCAAACCCGCTGAAAATCTATTATCGTGCCGCTTTAAATGACGTTGTTTATAAGTATGAGGGAACTGTACCGGAGGGAGCAGACGAGTTGCTGCCCGAAACGGAGAAAAAGCCCTATTACTCCTCGGTAATGGTCGCGAGCGCTCCTGAATTTACAGGTTACGAATTCTCTGGATGGACAGTAGAGTCCCCTGATTATACAGAAGTGGAAAACGGCGTATTTATCATGCCGAATGAAAAAGTAATATTGGTCGGCTCATGGACAGAGAGTGAGGAGCCGGGTTCCATCACCCTCACGCCCCAGGACATGATTGCTTATACCGGCGGTGATTCCCTGAGCGGCGATACCTTCCCGACACCCCGGTACAAGGTAGAGGCGGCAGACGGTGTGGAACTGTCCAAAGTCTCCTTTAGTGTAGACGGTGATACAGAAACGCTCCCCGAAGGCACAGAGCCGGGAGACATTGTGGTGCTGCCGTGGCTGGACGAGACCTTTACGCTTCAAGAGAGCGCGGCAATGGCTCTTAGCGCAGCTCAAAATGACGCCGTGGCAGGAGAATATGAAATTGATGTTGATACCACAGGCGTAACGGCTTCCGATGAAACAGGAAATCCTGTAGAGCTGGCGATAAATCCGGGGATCCTAACGGTACGAAATGTATCCGCGCCGCAAGAAATCATTGCCGGAACCGTGGACATAGCGCAGCCGGTTGTATCTGACCCTGCCCAGGTGAATACCGACGATGGAATTGGCATGGCGGTAATCCCGGAAAATACTTCTTTCTATACAAATGGCAAAGCAGAACTGGGATTGCTGGGAAAGACCAGTTCAGGGAGCGCTCAAATTGCGTTGCTGTTTGACGAGATTCTCCCAGGTGAACAGGGCGAGGACACCAAGCAGCTTTTGATTGACCGGGCGGCTGCGGCAGGGTATACACTTACGGACAGCAACACTCAGTTCAAGTATCTTGATTTGATTAACGAGAACGATGGCAACGCGTGGGTCAGCACAGCCGATGGAACCACGATTACAATCTACTGGCCGTTGCCGGAAGGCGTGACCGCGAGTGATGTTTCCGTGGAGGTACTGCACTTTAAGGGGCTTCACCGTGAATATCGCGGCGACCTCGCCAATCAGGTGACAAACTGTGAAGTGGAGGCTATTTCCGCCAGCATAGAAGGCGGCAATGTTGTATTTGAACTGGAAGGAAATCAGACGGCGGGCAGCTTCTCGCCCTTTGCAATCCACTGGACGAAGAAAAGCGATTCTGCTACATCGCAAACGGGCAATTCTACTACACCGCAGACAGGCGGTTCCACTACGCCGCAGACGGGAGACCCCACGGATTCTTCCATATGGATTGTCCTCATGGCGGCGTCCTGTATAGGCTTGGTCGGAATACTGGTTTTGATGAAAAAGAAGAGATATCATAGCGAACACATGAAGTAAGATAAGATGGCAAGATAGGCGAAGAACCTGTCTTGCCATTTTTTTGGGAGAAATGTGAATTGCTGTTGTCCGGCAGGTATGTTGAAATAAAAATGCTTCCTCTGTCATTCAGAGAATATGTAGAGAGTACAGGCACCAGTGAAGGACTGGCAAGGAAATACAGAGAATACTTGGAAAACAGTTCGTTTCCCTATACGCTGGAACTTACAGGACAGAAAAAAGAGATTAGGGATTATTTAGATGCAATCTATAATACGGTCATCGTCAAGGATATCGGACTGCGAAGTATGCTTCTCGGTTCTCGTTCTATGGACGTAGGACACATCCTGGAAAATGTGGTTTATCTGGAATTAATCCGCCGGGGATATGATGTTTATGTCGGGAAGGTAGGGGACCTGGAAGTGGATTTTGTGGCTATGGATTTCAGGGGAATTACCTACTACCAGGTGGCAGCAACGGTGAGAGATGAAAAAACGCTCAAAAGGGAGATTACGCCTCTTGAAAAAATTGCGGACTATCATCCCCGTTATATTTTGACTCTGGATGAGGACCCGGAGGCAAACTATAACGGGATACGCCGCATCAATGCATTGGACTGGCTGCTTGGTTCAAAGTGATACTTTCAAAGCACTGCCAAAGCAGCCGCGCTAATTATGCCGCCACGCTTTGGACGACTCTTGCCTTTTCAAGAGATTTTGCCACCATGTAGAAGACAAGGGAATCTACCGGTACGCTAAATACCTGTTTGATAGCCCTTGCAGGCATCAGTACCATGAAAGCCTGCCCGTACATCATGGAGAGCCACAGCGTTCCCAGCAGGAGATTCACGATAACCGCCACCACGATATGGGCAGCGAGAATACGCCGGAAAGTCACCGGGCGGTGATAGAAGAAAAACCCGTATATCACCGGACCTAACATGGCGTTTAACGTGTATCCCGGAAAGAACGGACCTGTCGGCTTGACGATGAATTTCAGGATGTCTGTGATTCCGCCCATAAATCCACCCACTACCGGACCGAAGAAAAGTGCGGTCAATTGGTTGGGGATGGAAGAGAACCCAATCCGGATGTAGTCTGTGAGCTGGATGGAAAAGAAGAATCCCAGGATGACACCCAGCGCGATGAGCATGGCAGTGACGGCGAGCACTTTCAGGCGCTTCATCTCACGCCATGAGTCTGTAAGTTGCTGAATTAAATATGACATAAAAATACCTCCTTTGCAGTAATCCTTAAGCTACGCATAGGAGGTATCTGTATGCCGCCTAAAGACGGCAATCCTATATCTGACCATGTGCAGCAGCGGGATGCGAAACATGTACCGCAAGCAATTGCTTTTCGTCCCGCTGGCAACTCCCCGTCCAGCCGGCACTTAACGCACATATTTCTACTCTGCTCTTCGTTTTCTTTTACGGTTCCCCATTATAGCAGATTCTTTGCCCCAGGGCAATACTATATTTCATGTAAAGAGAGGATGGTATATATTTTAACGGACTATGTTTTCAAACTTCCCTAAATATAGAGAAACAGTTTGGTATTTCCAAGGAGTAAAAAAATTTTTATAATTAGATACAACTTACAGATTACAGAGAAAATAAGGAGGAATTGCGATGCTTCAAAATTTTACTTTTCGGAATCCAACGACAATGGTATTTGGGAAAGATGCAGAATTTCAGGTAGGTGAGTTAGTAAGACAATATGCAGATAAATGCTTGCTCCACTATGATGGCGGTCCATATTTGGAAGGACTTCTTAGGCGTGTGAGAAAATCATTAAAGGATGCAGGCGTGGAGATTTTTGAACTGGGAGGGGTACGTCCCAATCCTCAGTTAAGCTTAATGCGAAAAGGAATGGAGTTATGCAGGGAAAAAGAAATCGGCTTTGTATTGGCAGTGGGTGGCGGTTCTGTTATGGATAGTGCAAAGTTTATTGCTTTAGGGGCGAAATATGAGGGTGATCCGTGGTTGTACCATAATTTCACGCCAGCATATAATGTATTGCCCCATGGTTGCGTATGTACATTACCGGGAACAGGTAGCGAGGTGAGTAGATGCTCGATGGTGGTAAACGATGAAGGAGACTATGAAATTAAACGTTCCTTTTTTAGTGAACAACTAAAGTTTGATTTTGCTATTATTAATCCTGAATTAACATATACATTACCAGCCAAACAAACAACCGCGGGTGCTGTTGATATTATATCTCACTATATGGAAGCATATTTTACTAATACTGAAGATGTGGATATGCTTTTAGGTGTGGCAGAAACAGGTATTAACTCTATTATGAAAAATGTAAAAATTGTGCTGGAAAATCCTACAGATTATGCTGCACGTGCAAATATGTTTCAGGCTGCATATTATCCTATGGATGGCTCTCTGCCGGCAGGTACAGTATCAGATTGGGGAGTGCATGGAATTGAAAATCCTTTGACAGTAATGTATGCCTCTACGCATGGTCTGATGTTGGGAATTATGATACCAGCGTGGATGCGTTATACATATAAACGAAATCTGCCATTATATACCAGATTTTGCGTGAATTGTCTGGGGGCTAAAATGGATTACGTTAATCCGGCTAATACGGTATTAGAAGGAATTTGTAATTTTGAGAACTTCTTAAGAGCTATTAATATGCCAGTACGATTAAGTGAAATTGGAATCGATGACAGCGAGTTTGAAGCTGCCGCACAGACAGCAATTGATATCGCTGGTGGTAAAGTTGGGCGAGTTTCTCAGCTTACCAAAGAAGAAATCATTGAAATTTATAAATTGGCATTATAAATAGATAAAAGAGGGGCTGTGACAGATTGCAGCCTCTTTTCTGCTTTTTAGTCATTGAGATTAAAATAGTTCGAAATAACCATGTAAATAAAGGAACACAGAATAAAATTGGAATGAGATATAAAAAGTGTATTATTTTTTCCGTGAATATAAGGAAAATAATTGTTATTTTAAACAATATAAAAATATGTTTTAATAAAAATATAGATAATAGTAATAAATTACATGTTGGGGAAAGAGGGAAATGATGGATAAATTTACAAAAAGAGCAAAAGAGTTTATCCGACTTATGTTATTGGAAAAGTCATATCATTCTTTAACATATTATGCAAAAAAAATGGGAGTGTCTGCTAAAACTTTACAGTCAACTTTAAAAGATGTGAGGGAATATCTGAAAAAGTTTGAATTATGTATATATGCAGAGCCGGGTAAGGGGATTTTGCTTGATGAGACTGCAAGGAATTGTTTGGAATTGCTGAATGACTTAAATGGAATAACACAAGAAAAAGAACTTTCCAGAAAGGATGCTATCTTAAAACGGCTGCTATTGCATTCAAATGAAAAGACATCCATTCAGAAGCTCGCAGATGAATATTATGTTAGTAAGACCAGCATTGTTAATGACTTTAATGAAATTGAAAAATGGCTGAATCGATACAATTTGGAATTAAAAAAAACGAAAGCCGGAACTTGTATCAATGGTAGTGAAACAGACATTCGTAAAGCAATTGCCGGATATATGTTTTTGGAAAATACCAGAATTAGTTTGATGGAATTGTTTTTGAGAGAAGATATTGACTTTGTCGAACAAGTGCTGGGTGAAGTAGAAGAAGGGGGGCTGGATATCAGTGATGTTTACTACATAAATCTCCTCACCCATATACTGATATGTGTAAAACGCATCCAGGAAAATAAAGGGATTGAAGAGGATACAAAAAGTCATGCAATTAATATAGATACTATAAAGCAGTATCAGGAGGCAGAATTTATAACCAAAAAGATAAGTGAACATTATGATATAGACATAAAAAAGGAAGAAACATATTACATTTATCAATATCTGATTTCTTCACGAACTGCTGGAAAGAAATCGAAAGAGTTGACTGAGAGTGTTGAAGAATTGAGCAGAAAGTTTGCGAACGAATTGACAGATAGCCTGAGTATCAAATTGGGGGTTGACCTGAAACAAGAAAAAGATTTGATTGAAAATTTGATTTTGCATATCAGACCTATGCTAAACCGTTTGGAATATAAAATTCAGATAGATAATCCACTAAAAGAAGAAGTTTACAGACGGTATCCTGAAATGGTTGAAGAATGTAAAAGCATTTTAGGGGAGCTGGGAAAGAAGTATCATTTAAAGGATATAAATGAAGATGAAATTATCGGTATAGTAATTTATTATCAGACTATCATGGAAAAAGTGGCATTTAAAAAGAAAATTTTATTAGTTTGCCATAGCGGATACGGAACCTCAGAACTATTGAGGGCAAAATTGCAAAACGAATTTGCCTTTTTAGAAATTTCAGATGTTGTATCATCCAGAAAAGCAGAAGAAATGGAATTGGATGGTATAGACTATATTGTTTCAACTGTACCGATAAGGCGAAGAGATGTTCCCCATATTGTGGTTTCTGCACTATTGACAAGGCAGGATATACAGACGATTCGCAAAAAACTGTTAGAATTTTCGCCAAATGAAGAAGAGGAATAAATGGGAATAGAAAGTATTTTAAAAAAAGAAAATATCCAAATAGATATACAGGCGGATAGTAAAGAAGACGCTATCAAACAAATAGTAAAATGTTTATTTGAGAATGGCTGCATTGATGATAAACAGATTTTTTATGAAGATGTATTGGAGCGGGAAGAGCTGGGGTTCACAGGGATTGGGAACGAAATGGCAATTCCGCACGGCATTTCAACGCAGGTTATGCGGGTTACGTTAGCGATAGCGAGACTCAAGAGTCCTGTAATATGGACCACTAAAGAGGAAGATATTCCAGAGGAAGAAAAAAAAGTGAGGTTTATCATACTTTTTGCGGTCCCGAAGGAAAGTGATGAAGAAAGGGAACATCAGTATATACGTGCACTAAAAATGATTTGTGGAAATCTGGCAGATGACAACAAAAGTGATTATTTGATGCATGCGGCCGATGCATCAGTAATGATGGATATATTACAAAAATGGACAAATGGAAAGGAGAACGAATGGTAGAAGTAATTCTTGTATCACATGGTAGCTATGCAAAAGCGATGCTGGAGAGCAGTGAATTGATTGTCGGAGAACAGGAAAATGTTACGACATTTGGGTTCAAGCTGGGTGAGAATGTAGATGATTTGAAGGATAGTATTGAAGAAAAAATCAAAGAAATCAAAGCTAAGACGCCAGAGGCGGAAATTCTTGTATTGACAGATATGAAATCAGGAAGTCCGTTTAATGCAACAGCAAGACTGATGCAGCATTATGATTTTGAACATATTGCAGGAATCAATTTTCCGCTTTTTTTGGAAGTTTTGGCTACAAGAGATGAAGCAACAGCGAAAGAATTAAAGGAAAGCATCATGGAATTAAAGGACGACACGATAGTGGATGTCAATGAACTTATGGAGGAATAGAATGAAGAATATTGTATTAGTTAGGATTGATGACCGTTTAATTCATGGACAAGTCGTTACGGCATGGATAAAGCAAACTGGGGGAAACAGGATTATTATAGTGGATGAGGCTCTGACTAAAGATGTGTTTATGCAGAGAATATTAAGAGCGGCAGCACCGCCCGGAATTAATGTCGAAGTGTTCGCAGTAGCTGAAGCAGCTGAAATTTTGAAAGGGGAAGCCGAAGCAGGGGAAAAAATAGTTATTCTCGTGAAGACACCATTCCCCATCAAAGAGCTCATAGAAAGTGGAGTATCAGTTGAGAAAGTAATATTGGGAGGAATGGGAGCAAAGGCGGGAAGAAAAAAGTTTAATAAAAATGTTTCTGCCAGCCCTGAGGAAGTTGACTGTATGAAAAACATTGTCCAGAGCGGAGTGAAAATTTATTATCAGTTAGTCCCCTCAGAGAGTCCCACAGATATGGGAAAAATATTGAATTCATAAGAAGGACAAGGAGAGTATTATGAGTGTTTTACAAGCAGCATTATGCGCAATTTTATATTTTTTAGGACGCAGCAGTTTTTTCCCGGCAGCATATTATACAATTTATAGACCGTTGATAGGCGGATTTTTAACAGGTGTTATTTTAGGAGACCCTGTGACAGGTGTTATGGTAGGCTCAACTATCAACCTGATGTATATAGGATTTATTTCGGTAGGCGGGGCTTTACCTGGCGATATGTGTCTTGCGGGCATATTGGGGGCAGCGCTTGCAATTTCAGGAGGTCTGGATACGGAGGCAGCTTTAGCGATTGCGGTTCCTATTGGACTTATCGGAACTTTGATTTTTTATCTGAAAATGACAGGGAATGCTGTTTTTGTACGATTGATTGACCATTATATTGAAGCAGGGAAACCAGAAAAAATCTGGATTGCGGATGTCTTACTGCCGCAGGCGTTTCTTTTCGTGATAACTGCGGTGCCATGTTTCCTGGCATGTTATTTTGGGGCAAATTATATACAGGGACTTATAGATGTTTTAGGCGGAACGGTATTAAATGTCATGACAGTTATTGGCGGTATGATGCCTGCATTAGGTATTGGGTTGACTTTACTTTATATTTATAAAGGTGAGGCTAGAGTGTTTTTCTTTATAGGATTCCTGCTTGTAGCTTATTTTAATATAAGTTTGGTTACTATAGGATTTTTTGCTCTTTGTATTACTGTTGCTTATAGCCAGATGAAAAATGCAATGGGAGGAGAAGGGAATGTCTGATTTAAAAAAGGAAAAGATTGGAACAACACAGGAAGTGAAAGGAGAAGGCAGCTATACTCTGCTTGACAAAAAAACAATACGCCTTTCATGGTTGGACTGGTTTATGTTTTATCAGTCTAATTACAATTATGAAAGAATGCAAGGGACAGGTTTTTTACATTCAATGGTTCCTATTGCAAAAAAACTGTATAAAAAGGATACCGAAAAACAAAAAGACATGCTGCGAAGGCATATGACATTTTATAACTGTAATCCACAGCTGGGGTCAGCTGTAAATGGACTGGCAGTAGCTATGGAAGAACAAAAGGCAGCAGGAAAAGACATTGCTGATGAAGCAATCACATCTATTAAAACTGGTTTGATGGGACCACTTTCAGGAATTGGGGACAGTGTATTTCAGGGAGTTATCATTCCATTGATGCTGGCTTTTACCATTGATCTTTCTTCAAAGGGAAATATTGTTCCAGCGATTGTCTATATGATTTTGGTAATTGCTCTTATGGCTGTAGTTTCTTATGCATGTTATTTCCTGGGTTATGAAAAAGGAAGCGATGCGATTTTAAAGATTTTGGAAGATGGCTCAATCAATAAGTTGATAGCAGGCGCTAATATTTTAGGATGTATGGTGATTGGCGCGCTGGTTGCCAGCAACGTCAGCGTAAATTGCGGTATTGAAATTGCGCAGGCCAACGGAGAAGTATTCAGCTTGCAAACCCAGTTGTTTGATGTAATCCTGCCCAAAATGCTTCCGTTATTATTGACATTAGCGAGTTATAAGCTTTTGAAAAAGGGATGGTCGTCTGTTAAGATTCTCCTATTGATTGTGGTGATAGGGGCAATTGGCGGACTTACAGGATTCTTGGGGTAAAGTAGCAGGAAGAATAAATAAATGGAATAAAAAGGAGTAGTGGTTATTATGAACGAGAAAATGAAAGCTGTGGCTGTAGTAGATGAGCAGAAAATGGAAGTTGTGGCTGTAGTAGATGAGCATAAGGTAGAAGTGAGAGAAATAACACGTCCGCAGCCGAAAGAAAATCAAATTTTAATGAAAGTCAAAGCCTGCGGTCTGTGCACTTGGGAGCAGAGAATGTTTACCAGAGAAGCTAAAGTAGCACTTCCATTTGTCGGAGGGCATGAGGTGTCAGGTGAAATTGTAGCTTTAGGAGATGGAATTGATGAAAAAGAATTTCCAATCGGACAAAAAATAACAGCGAGATTAAAAGCTACTTGCGGAAGATGTTATTACTGCCGCAGAGGAGAAGAAAACCTTTGTACCGGAACAGAGATAGCTGCTAAGAAAGAAATACCCGGTCCAGGCGGCTTAGGTCAGTATATAAGTGTTGATATAGCTAAAGTTTATAAGATTTCAAAAGAATTGCCATTTGATGCAGCAACATTTGCTGAGCCTCTGGCGTGTGTTTTGAACAGTATTGAAAGAGGCAAGATTGAGCTTGGGGACGATGTGGTTGTGTTAGGCGGTGGAATTATGGGAATGCTCCACATCATGTGCGCCAAATTGAGTGGGGCAAGGGTAATACTGAGTGAACCAGATGAAGCCAGAAGGGAAATAGCAGAAAGGTTAGGATGTGATATAACGATTAATCCAATGGAGACAGATCCGGTTGAATTTGTAAAGAGCCTGACGGAGGGCAGAGGCGCAGAAGTAGTCTTTAACACTACTCCGATTTCAGCAGTGGCGAAGCAGGCTGTTGAAATGACAGCACCATTAGGTCGCTGTGTAATGTATAGTTCTCAACATCCCGATAAGCCCTTTGAGATTAGCGCAAATAAAATACATAGTACAGAGTCTGTTATAACAGGAGCAGTAAGCCCAAGCATAAGGTCGTTTAATCGTTCTGTTAATCTTCTGTCGAAAGGTATGATTAATCCAAAAGAATTGATTACAGGCAGCTATGCATTTGAAAATGCACAAGAAGCTTTCGAAACTGCTATAAGACCGGACACTTACCGAATTATCGTAACATTTTGAGTAAGGAGGCACTATGGTTAGAAAGAATGTAGTAGTATTGACAAAAACGGGACTTCACGCCCGACCCGCAAATATATTATTAAAAAAAGCAAAGACGTATGATTCGAAGGTCCTGATAGCTTTAGATGGTAAAGAATATAATGCGAAATCTATGGTGGGAATTTTAGGGGCTGGCGTTGAGTGTGGAATGGAAATAGATATTGTGTGTAATGGAGAAGATGAAGAAAAAGCATGCAATGAAATTGTCGAAATGATTAAAAGTGGAGGATTAGGAGAATAAGAAAAAATGCAAGGACGAGGAGTTTCTAAAGGATTATGCTATGCAAAAGCTCTCGTATTGATAGATGCACCGATTATTTTTCCATCATATAAAGATGAACCGGATATAGAGTGGGAAAAGTTTGTAAATGCACAGAAAGAGGTGTATGAAAAAACTGTAAAGTTAAAGGAAAAAGCACAAAATAATGCTGACGAAGAAGCGGCTGAAATAATGGATGCCCACTGTTCTCTGTTGGAGGATGAGGAGCTGATGGAAGCTGTTAGAGAATTGATTGCCAGTGGTCAGGAAGCAGCATCGGCTGTGAATCAAATCTTCAATGATTGGATTGAACAGTTTGAAGGGATGGAAAATAAGTATTTTGCACAAAGAGCCTCTGATTTAAGAGACATAAAAGAAAGGTTGGTTCGGAGACTTTTGAATATTGAAAGAATGGAGATAGATAATCTTTCGGAACCAACGATTCTTGTAGGAGTAGATATTCCCCCGTCAATAACGGTAGGAGCTGATATGTCTAAAGTGACAGGGCTTTTGATGGAGCAGGGCGGCATCACATCTCACACAGTTATACTGGCGAAAACATTGGGTATTCCGGCTATTGTAGGTGCTCAGGGAGCGATGGAAAACATAAAAACAGGCGACATGATTGGACTCGACGGTGAAACCGGAGAAATCTATATGAATCTTTCCAAACCGGAGGAATTGGAACTTTTGGGGAAGGTTCAGGCAGGCGTGAGAAAAAAGAAACGTTTAGAGCAATTTGCCGCGATGCCAGCTAAAACAAAAGATGGGGCATTACTTAATTTGTTTGGAAATATAGGAACGCCCGATGACGTGAACAGAGTTATTCAAAATGGGGGAGAGGGGATAGGATTATTCCGGTCTGAATTTCTATATTTAAGCTCAGAGTTCCTGCCTGAAGAAGAACAACAGTTTCAGGCATATAAGGCGGTTTTGGAAGCTTTAGATGGGAGACCTGTAATTGTGAGGACTCTTGATATCGGTGGGGACAAAGAAGTGCCATTGCTTAAACTGAAAAAAGAAGACAATCCATTTTTAGGCTTGAGAGCAATCCGGCTATGTAAAGAACAAAAAGAGATATTTCATATACAGCTTCGCGCATTGATAAGAGCTGCTGAATATGGCAACCTGCACATTATGTTTCCTATGATTTCCTCTCTGGAAGAACTCGAATGGGCAAAGGAGCAGTTGGAGATATGCAGGGGAGAGTTATTACAAGAACATGTAATAGAAAGGGTTAGGAAAATTCCTATAGGCATTATGGTGGAAATTCCGTCAGTGTCAGTAATGGCAGATACCTATGCAAAGCACTGTGATTTCTTTTCTATAGGGACAAATGATTTGACGCAATATACACTTGCGGTTGACCGAGGAAATGAAGCAGTAACATCCCTGTATTCATATTTCCATCCATCAGTTCTGAGGATGATAAAATTAACTATAGAAGGTGCTCATAGACAGGGGATTGCGTGCGGTATGTGCGGTGAGGCGGCAGGGGATATTAAAATGCTTCCCTTGTTGATAGCCCTGGGATTAGATGAATATAGCATGGCGGCAGCTTCCCTTTTGGAAATAAAAGCAATTGCGGAAAGTCTGGAAAAAAAGGAATGTGAAGCTTTATTGGAGGATATTTTGAAATTAGAGACTACGGAAGCTGTGGAAAATGCATTAACTCAATTTATAGAAGAAAAGGAGATAAAATCATGTTAGTATCAATGTCAGAAATCTTAGTGAAGGCAAAAGAGGGGAAATATGGCGTTCCGGCTGTGAGTGCCACAAATGAGCTAAGCGCCCGTGCATGTATTGAGGCGGCTGAAGAAACGAATTCACCACTTATTGTGCTGTGTATGCCAAAAGGAAACCCGGATTTATATTATTACGGAAGAATTTTAAATGATATGGCTACAAAAACTCATATTCCGGTAGCGACAGTGTTGGATCATAGTGCAACTTTTGAGGAGGCAGTAAAAGGGATAAAAGCGGGATTTAACACAATAATGGTGGACCGCTCTTCACTTCCGTATGAAGAAAATGTAGCACAGGTAAAAGAACTGGTTAAAATTGCACACGCAGTAGGAGTTGGTGTGGAAGCAGAACTCGGTCACGTAGGGGTTGGCGCAAATTACAGTGTAGACGGAGTGTCAGCGTTGACGGTTCCGGAAGAAGCGGTGCAGTTTGTCAAAGAAACGGGAATTGACTGTCTGGCTGTTGCGATTGGCTCTGCACATGGCGTATATAAAGGTACACCTAAACTCAGATTTGATTTATTAGAAAAGCTTGCATCAGAAGTTTCAATACCGCTGGTTTTACATGGTGGTTCTGGAACAGGCGATGAAAATCTCGCTACGGCATGCAAAAAGGGTATTAGTAAAGTAAATATTGCAAATGATGTGCTGCGGGGAGCTTATAATAAGATTGAAGAATTGGGAATGGATGGCAACAAAATTTACAGAATGTTTGCAACACTAGAGAGTGGTTATAAAGAAGTGGCAATGCACTATATGAAGCTATTCGGCTGTGCCGGTAAAGCCTGGGAGACAAAACAGTATCTTGGGACAGGTGTAATTGCTGATTCCAGTGAAGCATAAGGGAAAGATGGTTTTTCACTAACTGTTTTTAGCAGATATACATAGGAAGGGGCATTCCTTTTAAAATTGTTGGTTGTTCTTAAAATGACAGCTTTGTGAGAAGTCTTGTATTTTTTGACATTGTTTCCTATAATGAAAGAAGTGATGAGAGTTAATATATGGAGGGAACAGTCAGATGAAAAAGACCAATGATTTCGGGAGGGACCCGATTCCTCTGCTTGTACTTAAAATATCGATTCCGTTTATGTTTGCGCAGTTTGTAAATGTGCTTTACAGTATCGTGGACCGTATCTATATAGGAAATATCCCGGTAATCGGGGCAGATTCGTTGGCGGGCGCCGGCGTTTGTGCTCCGATTATCACTCTGCTGTCATCCTTTGGCACTTTGATTGGAATCGGGGGTTCGGTGCTGTTTTCCGTGCGGCTGGGTGAGGGTAACCACAAGGCGGCACAGCGGATATTGGGAAACAGTTTTTCCATGCTGCTCATTTTTTCAGCAGTGCTGACCGTTGTATTCCTTTTTACGAAAACCTATCTTTTGAACTGGTTTGGTGCGAGTGAGACGACATATTCTTATGCAAATACCTATCTGACGATTTACACGCTGGGCACTTTTTTTGCACTTTTATCCATGGGAATGAATTACTTTATTACTGCTCAGGGATTTCCGCTTCTGGGAATGGCGACAACGCTGATTGGAGCGGTGGTTAATATTGCCCTGGACCCGGTGTTTATCTTTGTGCTTGACATGGATATCGCGGGGGCGGCGGTGGCAACGGTCATCGCGCAGATGTCCTCCTGTATCTTTGTGCTTCTGACTCTGCGCAGCAGGAAAATGACAATTCCTCTGGGAATTGTAAGACCAGAAAAGGAAATTGGAAAACGGATATTAAAAATCGGATTTTCGCCATTTGTTATTTTGGCGACAGACAGTGTTATTATCATTGCTCTGAATGCGGTCCTGCAGCATTACGGAGGGGAAGGATACGGCGACACATTGATAACAGCGGCGACCATTGTCCAGAGCTATATGCTGCTGATTACCTCTCCCATGATAGGGGTGACAGGAGGTTCACAGCCGTTGATTAGCTTTAATTACGGAGCCAATAAACCGCAGAGGATACGCAGGACGATTGCCTGTGTGCTTGTGCTCTGCGTCTGCTTCACAACCCTGATGTTTGTGATTTCCAGAGTGCTGCCGCAGTATTTTGTGCAGATATTTACCTCGGAGAAAGAGTATCAGCAGTTGGCTGTATGGGGGATTCAGGTGTTTACCCTGATGATTGTGCCGTTAAGCTTCCAATATGTCTTCGTGGATGCCCTGACTGCGTTGGGCATGACAAAGCTGTCATTGATGCTTTCCATGTTGCGGAAATCCTCATACTTCGCGGCAACCTGTATTCTGCCTGCATTGTTCACGGCAAAGGCAGCCTTCTATGCAGAGCCGGCGGCGGATGCGGGCGCTGCCATTGTATCGACCATTGTATTTTTTATTGTATATAAAAAATATCTGCGGGGAGAAGGCAGACTGGGAGATATTAAACTATAAGGAACCAAAAGAGGAATAAAAAGCGGCAGGAGAAATTTCCCTGATGGGAGATTTTACCTGTCGCTTTTGTTGCGCTGTTTTGCCGGGAGAATACTCTGCCGTCCTTGCTGTAATTGTCTGCCGGAAGAATATCTCTGCCGCCGCTGCCGCATTTCCTAGCGGAAGAATTTCTCCGCTGCCTGGATGAGGTACTGTGTGTCCTTGACGCCCGCTGTCTCGTAGGGGGAGTGCATGGCGAGCTGGGGAAGCCCGATATCTACCGTGTGAAGGGCAACCTGCGTGTTGGAGATATTTCCCAGTGTGGAACCGCCTGCCATGTCGGAGCGGTTGGTAAATGTCTGCACGGGCACTTCTGCCTCCTGGCAGAGGGCTCGGAACATGGCGGCGGAGATGCCGTCTGTGCAGTATTTCTGGTTGGCGTTGAATTTCATGACAATGCCGCCATTGAGGTAAGGACGGTTCGTAGGGTCCGCCTTATCGGTGTAGTTCGGATGCACGGCATGGGCGTTGTCCGCGGATATCATAAAGCTTCGGGCAAGCTGGATGAGACGTTCCTCCTCCGTAAATCCGAGGGCGGCGCTGATGCGGCTTAAGGTATCGCGCAGGAAGGTGGAGGCAGCGCCCTGCTTGGTGCCGCTTCCCACCTCCTCATTGTCCAGCACGCAGTGAACAGCCAGAGACTGTGTTTTTTCACCCGCCAGAAATCCTTTCAAAGAGGCGAAAGCGCACTGTAAATCGTCCAGGCGCCCGCAGGATACAAACTCTTCGTGCGCGCCCCAGATGCTGCCCTTCTGACGATTGTACAGAAAGAGGTCGTGTCCTAAAATATCTTCCGACTTTACGCCTGCCGCTTCCGCGATGGTCTTAAGGAAGGTATCCTTTGCCGTGATATCGCCGTAGAGGGGCAGCAGGTCTTTCTGGGCGTTGTATTTATAGCCGTCATTGGCTTCCCGGTTCATATGGATGGCAAGATTCGGAATCATGACAAGGTTCCGGTCCACATCGATGAGACGGGAAACAAAAGAATCCTTCTCCTTTACGATGACCCTTCCGGCTACGGAGAGCGGTCGGTCAAACCATGGAGCGCAGAGCATACCGCCGTACCGCTCCACATTTAATTTCACATATCTGTCGTCCACCGTTATTTCCGGGTTCTCTTTTATTTTAAAGGTCGGAGAATCGCTGTGGCTTGCCAGAATACGATAGCCGTCTATATCATTTTCGGGAATGGCAAAGGCAATCAGGGCGGAGCCGTTTCTTGTCACATAATATCTGCCGCCTTTTTGAAGTGTCCATCTGCTGTGCTCCGGGCATGCCTCATAGCCGTTTGCCCTAAGAAGGTCTTCCATCAGCTGGACCGCGTGAAAAGGGGTAGGGCTCTTCTCCAGAAATTCCAATAATTCTTCTGTTGTCTTCCGATACATGTTCATGCCTCCAATCATAGGTATATTCGTATTTCTGCCGTGAACTTAGTTTATTTACAAATATGAGTTTATCTTATAATGAGGGTGACAAAAGTGTCAAGCCGGAAGGAGGCTAGGGATGAAATTATTTGTTATTGTCAAAAATATATTTTCTCAATGTTCTGGGGTGTACATTCACTGATAGAACCAGCTCGTAAATGCTTAATTAGAAATATAAATAAATTACAGTAGAAAAGCAGATATACGGAAAGCGCTGTTAAATAGCATAGTTGATTTTTGTGCGATTTGCATAAAAAATATTTGGATATTAGGCTAAAAAGAACAAAATGACAAGAATCTATTGACTCTAAAGTTTACTTTAGACTTTATAATAGCCGTAAATAAATATTGCAGTAGTAAAGGAGGAAACTAAATGAGCAGAAGCGACTATCGTGGAGTGTTTGAAACAATGGAGGAATGCATTTCAGCTGCAAAGAAAGCACAAAAAGAGTTGGTAACAAAATACTCCCTTGAAGACAGAGACCGATTTATAGCCAGCATCCAGAAAGTATATAAAGAGAATGTAGAGGAGCTGTCTAAACTTGAATTAGAGGAAACAGGGTTTGGTCGGCTGACAGATAAAATTGATAAAAATATGGGTACAGTTAATACGTTGCCAGGTACCGAAAGTATAAAACATAATGTGCTTGCTTCTGAAAAAGGGATAACAATTGAATTTCATGCGCCGTTTGGAGTAGTAGGGGCTGTTACGCCAAGTACAAATCCGAGTATTACAATAATGGGAAATGGCGGATGCTGTATGGTAGCAGGTAACGCTGTGGTATTTAATGGGCATCCGGGAGCAAAAAAAAGTACAGCGTGGGCGGTGGATATATTTAATGAGGCTGTAGTAAAGGCAGGAGGACCGGAAAATCTTGTTTGCACCGTAAAAGAACCAACGATGGATACACTGGAAGTAATTATGAAATCGCCGGATGTAAAGTTGCTTGTTGGTACAGGCGGTCCGGGAATGGTCGCTACACTTATGAAATCTGGTAAACGTGTCATTGCAGCAGGCGCCGGGAATCCGCCATGCATTGTAGATGAAACTGCCAATATTGCAAAAGCGGCAAAGGGAATTTATGACTCTGTATCTTATGAAAATAATACTATGTGCATAACAGAAAAAGAAATATATGTTGTTGATGAAATTTTTGATAAATTTATTGAAAAATTTATACAATGTGGCGCATATGAAATGTCAAAAGAGGAAGTAGAAAAAGTTACAGCGACAGGACTGATAAAAACAGAGGAAGGTTACATTACAAATAAAAAATGTGTGGGCAAAAGCGCAAGTGAGATATTAAAAATGGCCGGTATTGATGTGAATGGGGAGCCGGGCGTTGCCTTTTTTGTGGCGGAGCAAAGTCACCCCTATGTTCACACAGAGCAGCTTCAGCCAGTGATTCCAATCGTCAGATGCAGAAATTTTGCACAGGCGGTAGAATGGGCAGTTGAAGCAGAGCATGATTGCAAGCATTCAGCGGGGATATGGTCTAACGATATCTACAGAGTAACAGAATTTGGAAGAGTGATTGATACGACTGTATTCGTGCAGAATGGCTCTACCAGCGCTGCGTTTGGAGCCGGTGGTACAGGACGAGACTCAGCGACAATTGCGACACCTACGGGAGAGGGGATTACAGACCCAAAGACTTTTACGAGAATGAGGCGTTTTGCAATGGGAGATGGAGGAAATTATTTACTGTAAAATCTGGAGAGATATTTGATGAATAAAGTTACTGATATTACAAAGGCGATAGAAAAAGTGAAAACTGGCGATAAGGTTATGGTAGGCGGTTTCACAAATACTGGGTGTCCTTTAAATCTGATTTATGAGCTTGCAAAACATAAAGAAATAAGGCATCTGACAACTATATCAGAAGATTTCGGTTGGGGTGGGCTTCCGTATATGCAAGGACCTGGAAGACTCTTAGCGAACGGGCAGATTGATGAAATAGTAGTTTCATTTTTTGGACATGCAGAAGCAAATGAGGCAGTAAACAACGGACAAGTGAAATTAACGCTTATCCCACAGGGAACACTTGCGGAAAGAATTAGAGCAGCCGGCGCAGGTATAGGAGGATTTTATACACCTACTGGCGTGGGAACTATAGTGGAAGAAGGAAAAGAAACGAAAATAATTAATGGAAAAAAATATTTATTGGAGCTTCCATTACATGCAAATGTGGCATTGATTAAATGCAATACAGCAGATACGGCAGGCAATGGTGTTTTCAGGTATACAGCTGAAAATTTCAATCCGCTTATGGCTATGGCAGCGGACCTGGTAATACTTGAATGTGAGAAACTTGTGGAGCCCGGCAGTATAGAACCAGATAGAGTAAAGGTTCCCGGTGTTTTTGTCGATTATGTAGTTCATTGCGAGGAGGTGAGATTTTAGTGAATGTCCGTCATACGATAGCAAAAAATGTGGCGACATTTTTTGAAAATGGTTCTTTTGTGAATCTTGGTGTAGGTATTCCGACTCTTTCAGCTAATTATGTCCCTGACGGAACAGAATATATCTTACATGCAGAAGATGGGTTTGCAGGAGCTGGAAAAACAATACCATTTCCGTGGGGAGATAATTTTTATGACTTAAAAGCAGTAGAAGAAGGGTTAAAGGAGTTGGGAGATGATAAAGGCTGCAATTGGGAAACAGGACACAGGGACCTCTGTGATGCCAGTAATTCTTTGGTAGTGCTGCAGCCAGGCGCCTCATGTTTTGATAGTTCCGTTTCGTTCGCGATGGCCAGAGGCGGTCATTTGGACATGACAGTGTTAGGAGGGCTTCAGGTCGATGAGGCGGGCAACCTGGCAAACTGGATAGTACCCGGAGGACGAATAAACGGAATGGGTGGAGCAATGGATTTAGTAAGCGGAGCGAAAAAAGTGATTGTTGCCATGGAACATTGTGCAAAATCAGGAAATCCCAAAATTCTGAAAAAATGTACGATGCCGCTTACAGCAATAGAATGTGTAGATGTTATCGTAACAGAGCTTGCAGTGATTGAATTTCACAACAAAAAAATGACAGTGATGGCTATTAATCCAGATATAACAGAAAAAGAACTTCAAGATAAAACAGAGGCCGAACTCACTTTTTCTGAAAATATCAAAGAAATGTATATAGTGAACTGACAGAGGAGAAAAAGAAAATGGAGAAAACAGATACCAGACTTAGCTTTAATGGGAAATCACTAGAACAAATTGTTTCTGACAGAGACATGGGATTTGCCGTTCGCGGTCTTTTTACTGCATTAATAGCGGCGATTTTATGGGGAATTTATGGTTCTCTGATGGATTCGGCATTGGGTTTGTCCCCGTTTGATTCCACAGCATTTGCGTTGTTGGCAATCCCGGCTGCATCCGGGTTTATAGAGGAGGTTGCATGTAGTTTTTTCTTATTTCTTATTAATTTGAAAAAAGGGAAAATCAAAGAATATGGAAGGGCTATAAAAACAAAATCCGGCAAACTTATCTGTTTGGGTGGAATCTTAGGGGGACCTTTTGCCCTTACTGGGTCTATGGCGGCAATTCTTCTGTGCGGACCAAGTTATGCATTGTGTATTACAGCTATGTATCCAGTCCTTGGAACAATCTTTTCAGCACTATTTTTAAAAGAAAAGACAAACCTTCGATTGTGGTTAGGCGTGATTTTATGTGTAGGAGGTGGAATCGTACTTGGCTTTACACCGCCTCAGGGGGTAGATTCAAAAATGTTTTATCTGGGCATTCTCTTTGCGGTTATAGCATGTGTTGGCTGGGGTGCGGAGGGTGTAATTAGCGGCTATGGGACAGACACTATTGATTCAGATATAGGAACCGGTTTACGGTTTATGGCCTCGGCAATTGTTTATGCTGTTATGCTTCCATTTGTAGGAGGAATAAATGTTCTTGCAAAAGCTGCAGGAGAAAATCCGATATCTATAATTGCTATTGCAGCCGTGGCACTTTTAGCTGCCTTATCAGTGATATATTGGTATAAAGCATTTGGAATGACAGGAGTATCGAGAGCAGTGGCATGCAATGGAACATATGGGCTATGGGGAATTATATTTAATGCAATATTAGGAGCCTTAGGAATTGTGACTTTCCATTTCAGTCCGAACCTGATTATTGGAGGTATTGTCTCCCTAGTAGGTCTGGTTTTGGTTGTTGGAAATCCTAAAGAACTTCTGAAGCTAAGAGACAACTAAAAAGGGAGGCGGTAAATATGGGATTATTACCACTAAAAATGGCAGTACTTGTCACAATTAGTGCAAATAGCAATGTTACCCTTAATACTATCATGGATATCTTAAAAGATGATTATGGAAATGAAAAGCAGTTCAATGAAAAGAATTTTTCACATTTACTTCATGCGTTAAAGGCCGTAGGATTAATAGAGCGCTGTGGAATTATTGTTTCTGAACAAAATGAAGTCTGTGAACAGTATAAAATTACTGAAGCGGGAATGAACTACGTTAAATCTTTTCCGCAAAACCATTGAAAGTTGCATAAGTGGAGAGGTACAGGATGGAGAAAGAGTATAGTGCAGATAAACAAATACTGCAGGCAAAGAGTATTGAAAAAACAGTTTCCTTCGCGAAAAAAGGATTAATAGTTGCGGTTTTTGCGGCAATGCTTTGGGGAGTTTATGGAGTACTTATGGACCTCGCATATGGTTTGGCGCCATTAAATTCTACTGGATACAATGTATTAGTCATCCCATTGGTGGCTTGTGTCATCGAGGAGTATTCAGCCAGCATTATATTGTTTATCCGTAATGTAAAAAACGGAAAAATAAAAGAATATGGCAGAACAATCAGAACCAGACCGGGCAAAATTATTTGCATTGGGGGCATTCTCGGAGGTGTAATGGGAATCAGTGGTTCTATGGCAGCAATTTTATACTGCGGTCCCGCATATGCACTGTCTATTACAGCGCTGTATCCGGTAGTGGGAGCTTTATGCTCAGTAATTTTCTTAAAAGAAAAAACCAACATTCGATTTTGGAGCGGATTTATCTGCTGTATTATTGGCGGTGTAGTGATAGGATTTACCCCTCCGGAAGGAGTTGCCACTGATAACTTTTACTTGGGAATCTTTTTTGCAGTACTTGCGTGTTTTGCATGGGGAATTGAAGGGGTATTAGCTGGATTTGGGACAGATACAGTAGATTCTGATGTGGGAGTAGGATTAAGGGTAACAGCAGCAGGAACTACAGCACTATTTCTACTTTTATTTTTGCCGAACGGTATACAATTATTGGGAGAATGCCTTACACGCCATGCTACAACAGTAGCTGCCATCTTTTTTGTAGCGCTATTTTCCGGACTATCAACAGCTTATTGGTATAAAGCTTTTGGAATGACAGGAGTTTCGAGAGCGATGGCCTGCAATTCTACATATGGTTTATGGTCTATTATTTTTAGCGCAGTATTGAGTATATGCGGAGTAACACAATTTTTGATTACTCCATTTTTAATAGCAGGTGCTGTTTTAATGGTCGTAGGAATCGTACTTGTAGTTGCAAATCCAAAAGAATTAATACAGCTTAGAAAGCTGAATTAGAATTGAGGTGTGATAATGTCTTCTATACCTTTAAAAATGAATATACTCCAGATAATTAATTTACATCCGGGCTCTACGATACAAGATATTTATATCCGTTCAAAAGTTGATTATAAGAAAGAAAAACAAGTGAATATGAAAAATTTGGAATATCTCATTGGCACTCTAAAAGCAGTTGGATTTGTGGAAGTTCAGGATGTTTTGCCCGGAGAAGACGGCGGTATTACCGAAACTTATAAATTATCAGCAAGTGGAAAGGATGCTTTAAAGTATATTCCTAAATAATTATTATATAAGGAGGACGAAATGAGTAGTTGTATAAAGACATTTCAGGGAAAAGAATATGATATGCCACCTAGAATTAAAAAGTTAAAAAATTTGTATGAAAATCAAAAACCGACAATATCTATGGGGCGCGCCAAAGCTGTTACCTCGGTATATAAGGAGACAGAAGGGGAAGCGGCAGTTATCAGAAGAGCAAAGACGGTAAAACGCTATTGCGAAGAAAAGAACATATATATACAAGAGGACGAACTGATTATAGGGGGAGCATCTGAATTTCCAAGAGGAGCAAATTTTTTCCCTGAAATGGGAAATGACTGGTTATTTGAAGAAAAAGACACCATCGAAGCGAGAGAACAGGACCCATATGTATTTCCAGATGAGGAAAAAAGGGTTTTTGTGGAAGAGATTTACCCTTATTGGAAGGGAAAGACTTGTCTGGATTTCTGCAAGGCACGTTTCCCTGAAGAAACCTGGCATCTTGGATATCAGACGGGATTGTTGGATTTTGAGATTCGCATCATAGATACAAGCGGAGAGACATGTCCAGATTATGGTGGATTAGCTCTGAAATATGGGATAACAGGAAGAAAAAAGGCAGCGGAAAAGGCGCTTGAAACACTGGATTACCTCGATGTGCAGAATATTAAGAAAGCAGATTTTTACAAAGCTGAAATTATATGCTGCGAGGGTATAGAAACATATATAAGGCGGAATGCTCAGGCTGCCTTAAAATTAGCAGAAACTGAGAAAAATAATCTGCGCAGGCAGGAACTTGAGCAAATTGCAAACGATTGTTTCTGGCTGGCAGAGCATGCACCGGTTACATTTCGACAAGCAATCCAATTAGTTGTTTTTATTCAGAATGCATTATATTTTGACAGTAATGGTTCTGCCATATCATTGGGACGAATAGACCAGTACTTATATCCTTTCTATGTGAAGGATATAGAAGAGGGAATATTGACAAAAGAAGCAGTGCAAGAACTGATGGATTGTTTTTGGCTGAAAATAGCTGATAATAACTGGCTGTTAAATGCATCTTGGGCACAGTACAGCGCTGGCTATATGCCATATCAGAACATCTGTGTTGGTGGAATTACGAAAGAAGGAAAGGATGCTGTCAACGAGCTCTCTTATATAGTTCTGCAGGCATGCATGGATGTCAGAACACATCAGCCTTCTCTTAGTGTGCGTCTGAATAAAAAGAATCCTCCGGAGTTCAGCAGGAAAATATGCGAAGTCGCAAGGCTTGGCATGGGATTTCCAGGGATACATAATGACGAGGTGGAAATCAAAAGCGTGTTGAAGAAAGGAGTGACGATGGAAGAGGCACGTGACTGGACCAGTACAGGGTGCGTGGAACCTTATGTGGCAGGAAAAACATTTCAATGGAATGAAGTAGCACAGTACGCATTTGCTAATGCAGTTGAATTTGCCATTCACAATGGAAGGAGTACAGTTCTTGGAGGAGATTATGGGCTTAAAACCGGTGATTTCAGCGATTTTGAAACATTTGATGATTTTTATGATGCAGTAAAGCAGCAAATGGCATATATCCTCGACCAGGCCGCTATTGCAGACAATATTCTGGAAGTTATCCATGCTGAGCAATATCCGTTCCCAACACTTTCACTGTTTTATCATGGCTGTATGGAAAAAGGAAAAGATGTTTTGGAAGGTGGAGCTCAATACCCTTCAGGGAGCGGGGTAATGGCGATTGGGCTGGCAGATGCAGTTGATTCCTTAGCAGCAGTAAAGAAATTAGTCTATGACGAAAAGAAAATCGCACCAGAAATTTTAAGAGCTGCATTAGAACATGATTTTGAGGGATATGAAGAAATCAGGTCAATGCTGATAAATGATGTGCCAAAATACGGTAACGGAATAGAAGAAGTAGACCGTTTTGCGGGTGAATTGGTTGATTATCATATTAAGAAATGCGAGGAGCATAAAACATACCGTGGCGGAGTCATGTTCGGTGCGACATATTCAGCATCAGCGAATGTTCCACAAGGACTGTCGGCAGGAGCGCTCCCGTCCGGGCGTAAAGCGACTACAGCACTCTCTTCTGGGATTTCCCCGTGCAATGGCGCGGATATAAAAGGGCTAACATCTGTTTTAAATTCAGTTAGTGCCATTAACCAGGAGGATATTGATGGCGGTACGCTGCTTAATGTAAAACTTGACCCGTCAATTGTAGCAGGCGAAGAAGGACTGCTGCGTTTTATGTCCTTACTGGATGCATTTTTAGATTCTAATGATGCGCAGATTCAGTTTAATGTTGTAAGTACCGAGGTCCTGCTGGAAGCACAGGAAAAGCCGGAAGACTTTGGGTGGTTGATTGTCAGAGTGGCAGGATACAGTGCAAAATTTGTACACTTAAACCGGGATTCACAAAATGATATTATCAACCGAACTTTGAACAGGGCTATGGCATAAAAATGGAGAAAGATATGAATACTATGGTGGTTTATGACATACAGCGGTTATCCATTCATGACGGACCGGGGATTAGGACGGTGATTTTTTTTAAAGGCTGTCCGCTGAGCTGTAAGTGGTGTGCAAATCCTGAATCGCAGAAGAAAGGTCCGCAGGTTTTATGGTTCGAAAATATGTGCCTTCATTGTAATAAATGTACCATGGTATGTCCAAACAGACCGAAATCCCAGGTCTGTTTGGACATAAACCAGATTCAAGTTGCATGTAACGGATGTGGGAGCTGCCTGGAGGTATGCATACCTCGTGCAAGGAAAATTACAGGACAGTCGTATTCTGTGAATGAAATGGTAAAAGAGGTTACACAGGATATTCATTTTTATAAACGCTCTGGAGGCGGTGTTACGTTTTCCGGCGGTGAACCGTTTGTACAAAGTGAACCCTTACTTGAACTAATGAAACGATTAAAAGCGATTAATATTAGCACTGCTATCGAGACTTGCGGCTTTACTCCGTATGAAAATATTCATAAAGCAGTTGAATATCTTGATGTGATTTTCTATGATTTGAAGCATATGGATGGGGATATCCATAAGCGATTTACAGGCGTTGACAATAAGCTGATTTTGGATAATTTAAAAAGACTGTCTGCAGAGCGGAGAATTGAACAAATGAAAAATATTACAATTCGTGTTCCTCTAATCAGCGGAATTAATGATACTGACGAGAATATTACCGCTACAGCAGAATTTATATCGGAACTGCCTGCAATTTCAAAGATTGAATTTCTGTGTTATCACAAGCTGGGAATACCAAAGTACAGACAGTTACACAGACAATATGAATTGACAGATGGAAGTGCTCCTTCGAAAATACGTCTGGCAGATATTTCAGAGTTGCTGCATAAAAAATTGCGGAAGGATATTGAGGTTGTTATAACAGAATGATACAGATACATTGAAAGTGAAGGAGGAACTTAAATTGTTCGGGAATTTTACGTTTTCTATGAAAACAGATATACATTTTGGAGAGGGAATTATTCGCGATGCAGGCGCTATAGTTAAAAAATACGGCGGAAATAAGGTATTGCTTGTCGCAGATAAGGGAATTAGAAGTACTGGACTCGTGGATTGTGTGAAAAAATCGTTGAGGGAAAGCGCTATTGCTATAGTGGACTTTGACAAAATTGTACCAAATCCCAGAATATCAGATTGTGAAGCTGGCGCACAGATGGGCATGGAACATATGGTTGATGCGGTAGTCGCAGTAGGCGGTGGAAGCAGCATCGATACGGCAAAAGCAATTGCAGGTATGTTGGGGCATGAAACTACGGATTTTAATCAAATAAAATATCCTAAACCATACACTCGCGACCCATATCCATTGATTGCGATTCCCACAACTGCAGGAACTGGAAGTGAAGTGACTACATGTGGGGTTATTACAGATGAAAAAACTCATAAAAAAGAGTATTGCTTTGATACGAAGTGTGCTCCGACAGCTGCTGTTCTTGACCCGGAAGTTTTGATGGCACTACCCACAAATATTGCAGCCGCTTGCGGAGTTGATGCAATGACACATGCGATAGAAGGCTATGTCTGTCGTTGTACGAATCCGTTAACGGAATCGTTGGGGCTGTATGCGCTGAAATTATTATATAATAATTTTCGAACATTTATTTTTAACAGGAATATAGACACTTGCAAGGCATTTATCGTAGGGAGTATGATTGCGGGACTATCATTTGGATATTCTGATGTTGCGGCAGTTCATGCACTTGCAGAAACGGTAGGCGGTTTTTATGACATACCGCATGGCATTGCAAATGCAATATTTTTGGCGGATGTCTGCGAATACAGTGCGCCTGCTAACTTGAATAAGTATGTAGATATAGCACGGGCAGTAGGGGTTAATACAGTCATGAATTCAAATAGAGAAATAGCCTTGTCTGCTTCTCAAGAGATAAGAAGGCTTGTAAAAGATGTAGATATACCAAACTTACGCAGCTTTGAACAAGTAGAACGTAAAGACTTTGAAATGCTGGCGGAACGCTGTACAGAATATTTGTCAACACCGTCAAATCCCAGGATATTGACAAAAGCAGATTATCTCTACCTATTGAATAAGGCATACGAAAGTTAAAGAAATTGGTATTGCCTGCGCTGCTTCTTCTCAGCAAGATATATTTATACAATTGGAAAAATAATTTTAATGACAAAAAGATTGGTTTGCATTATGGTCCACCAATCAAGAATATATTGCTCAATAGCATGAGTACCGAGAACGAAGCAGTGCTTATCAGCCCATTCATATATTTTGTTATAAGTTTCATTAATATTATTAGGATTACCTCTGTGGTAAGTTACAATAGAAGGAAATCCTCCAAAGTCAACTAAATTATCATCATTTTTACAGAGAGGATTACGTTGAATATAAAGTGTACAGTCAGAAAAATCATTATTTATTCGCGCATCTAAGTCAGAAAAATCTATGTATAGTGCATCCCAGATATTTATAAAAAGCTCTTTATTTGTATTCTGTTTATCATCAGTAAAATACTGATTGGTGAAATCTGCATTCACAACTAAACTTTTCAGAGAATGTTTTTGATATGACTGCGGCTTTGTTTTAAAAGTACTAATTTTGGGAAAATATGTCATTTCTATAGGAACTTCATCCATCTGCCATATAGTATTAGCTAGATGGATGAGTTCATACCAGTTTTTTAAACTTGTATAATTAACTTTCAACTGAAAAACATGATTATCAAGTTCACTCAGTTTTTCATGAAAAATGGCTTCTATTTTATCAAGCTGGGAATGATTGTTTATACTATATAATATTTTTTTGCATTGCTGTAAGGTGAAGCCATAATGTTTGTATGTTCTCAGAAGTGATAGCTGTACTATGGAATCCCAGTCATAATAGCGATATCCTGTACTAGGGTTAATATATGCTGGAATGATAAGTCCCTTTTCATCATAATAACGTATTGAAGAGACTGAAATTTTACATATATTACTGGTCTCTCCTATAGAAAAAATTTCTTGTCCGTTTAATGTCATTTTGTTCCCTCCATACAATACTTTGCAGTTAGCTAATGCATTTTATAGTTCTATCCTCTCTACCCGAATAATTCCGCCGCCTTTTTCATTCTGTTCGCGATATGGACGCCGAACGGACAGTACGGTAGTTTTTCTCTTCATCGGAGTCAGTCCCGTAAGATACAGATTCATCTATATGCCTTACGCTGCGTTCTGTACTTCACGTGTATCCTTTCTTTTCAGTATGTGTGAATTTGTTGATAAAGCTATTATAACAAAAAAGAGCAGGGAAGGGTATATAAAAGCCAGGGATGCACAGTTTTAATTTTTCATTAATTTAAGCAGTGTATTGTAAAAGAAATCCGTCCGTAAAGTCAGTAATCCCTTGCAACACGGGGAGCGACAGAGGTATACTTAGAAATAAAACTACGACTCTAGAATACGAGGTGATAATATGCGTATTTTGATTGCGGAGGATGAAAAAAGTTTAAATAAGATTCTCTCTTCCAGACTCACAGAAGAGCATTACAGTGTGGACTCCTGCCACAACGGGGAGGAAGCGTTGGACTATATAGAAGGGGCAGAGTATGACGCGGTGATACTGGATATCATGATGCCGAAGAAAGATGGTTTGACTGTGTTAAAGACCATGCGGCGGCGCGGGAACAACACCCCGGTACTGCTGCTCACGGCAAAGGACAGCATCGAAGACCGGGTGAGAGGGCTGGATGCCGGAGCGAACGACTATCTGGTAAAGCCGTTTGCTTTTGAGGAACTTCTGGCGCGAATCCGGGTGCTGCTGCGCAAGCCGGAGAAATCCGAGGACTCCTGCTACAGAGTGGGCGGGCTGGAAGTCCATGTGGACACCCACCGGGTAGTGCGTGACGGTAGAGAGATTTCCCTCTCCGGCAAAGAATTTTCGCTTTTGCGCTACATGATACAGAATCAGGGAATCGTGCTGTCCAGGGAGAAACTGGAACAGCATTTATGGAATTATGATTATGCGGGAGGCTCCAATGTGATTGACGTCTATATCCGTTATCTGCGCCGGAAGATTGACGAGGGATACGAGAAGAAACTCATCCATACGGTGCGGGGCGCCGGGTATGTTTTAAAGGAAGGGTAGCGTGGATGAAAAGATTGTCATTAAAAGCTAAACTTACAATTGTATATACGTTTTTCATGATATTGGTCATCTGTGCGGCGCTGGGAATCCTGTTCTCTTTGAGCAGCCGGGAGGTTCTGACCTCCACCCAGAACAGACTGGAGACGCGGGTGCAGGAGAGTGTGGAGGAGATTGAGTCGGACCATGGGGAAATAGACGTGGATACAGATTTCTATTCTATAGAAAACAGTATCTATCTGGCGGTATACGATGAAAGCGGATATTTTCTCTACGGGAAGGTGCCCTATGGATTCGATGAACAGCCGGAATTTTCGGACGGAAACTTAAGAAAAATCCGGGAGGGCAGGCAGGAATGGTATGTGTATGATATTTCTTATCGCCCGGAAGCGGGGACAAATATCTTTATCCGGGGCGTGACCTCTGTCACGGATGCGGAGGAGAGTTTTCATATCACACTGCGTTTTGCTGCTGTTATCCTGCCGCTTCTCACAGCGGTGATGGCATTCATCGGATACCGTTTCACGAGAAGGACGCTGCTCCCCGTGAAAAAGATAACAGCGACGGTCCAGGATATCCGCGCGGATGCGGATTTGTCCCGGCGGGTCGAACTGACAAAGGCACAGGAGAATACCAGGGATGAAATCTATTATCTGGCGCACACCTTCGATGGAATGTTGGGACAGTTGGAAGACGTTTTCAAGAGGGAGAAACAGTTCACCTCCGATGTTTCCCACGAACTGCGCACTCCGGTCAGTGTGATACTGGCGCAGTGCGAGGAATGTCTTGCAGATAAAAATATGTCTGAGAAAAATAGAGAGCAGATAAGACTGATTGAAAAAAAGGCGCGGGAGATGGCGTCTATGATTTCCAATCTGCTGCTTTTGTCCCGCGCGGATGAGGGCAGGCAGAAGCTGAATAAGGAGAGACTGAACATAAGCGAACTCACCGAGATGACGGTGGAAGAACAGCAGATGCTGACAAAGGAAAAAGGAAGAGGTGTGAAGGTCTTTGCGGACATTTCACCGGATATCTATGGGGAAGTGGATGAGAGCTTCTATATCCGCCTGTTGGTCAATCTGATTTCCAACGCCGTATCGTACAGCAAAGAGAACGGAACAGTAAAGGTGACCTTAAAGCAGGAAGAAAAAGAAATCATCGGTGTTGTGGAGGACGATGGGATTGGCATTTCCGAGGAGGATTTGCCCCATATCTGGGAGCGCTTCTACCGGGCGGACACATCCAGGACAGACAGTACCCATTCGGGGCTTGGGCTCTCCATGGTGAAATGGATAGCTGAGGCGCATGGAGGAAATGTGGAAGTACAGAGCAGACTGGGAGAGGGGAGCCGGTTTACATTTCGGATTCCAAAGTAAAAAACAATTTTATATCAGATAAGAGAGGACTTCTGCCTCTATTGGAGGCGAGCGGGAAATCTATATTGCAAACTCCCGGTATTCATCAAATATTTTCTTGGGATATTGATGAATATCGGGAGTTTTATCGCCAAATATATAAAAAACGAGTAAAAATATAAAAATAATATATGTATATAAAAATAATCAGGCAATTTTATTGACAAAAAGATACTTTGTGATATTATTTAACTAAATTAATAAATAATATTAAAAAATAAGCAAAAAAATATATCGAAGGGGATGAAGAATGAAGAAATATGTTCAAATCTATTTAGGCGGCGCTAAAGGACGGGGAATAACAGCGCAGCATATTCAAAAGAAAATAGAGAGATATATAGACGACATTGATGGAATTATTATGGGGTGGACGCTGGAACCTGAAATATATAGATGGCTAAGCGAGTATACGAAAAAGAGAAATGTAAAATCATATTTTTGGTTTCCTGTTTTAGCCGAATTTAACAGTATCAGGAGCTTTAAGGGAATAAAAAGTATAGAAGATACGTTGATTCAAAGTAAGAATTTTGACGGGGATGAAAACTTTTCTTTTTATTGTCCATCGGCTGCGTCGACTTTTGAAAATATAAAACATATTTATGACATGAATTTCCGTAAAATTGAGTTTGACGGAATATTTCTGGACAGAATCCGCTTTCCGTCTTTTACCATAGGAAAAGAGGCTTTGTTTACATGTTGCTGCAGTGAATGTATGAAGGCATATGAAACCAGGGGGTGGACGAAAGACAGAATCATAAATACAAAATATTCCGTAGAACGCGGCGGAGGAAAAGGGCTTCCGTTAGGAATAATAAAATATATGAAGGGCAGATATGAATTTGAGAATGTGGATATAGCGGAATATTTGGAAATCAGAATGGGACTGATTACCGAGATAGTAAAAAGAGCGGCTACTTATTTTAAACAGCAGGGGCTGGAGGTGGGATTAGATTTATTTACACCTTTTTTAGCGCCGCTGGTGGGTCAGGACTATAGAGAAGTTTCCCGGTATGCTGATTTTGTTAAGCCTATGGTGTACCGCTGCACATATACACCGGCAGGAATAGATTATGAATTAGATGAAGCGGCAAAAAATATTTCATTAGACGGAGCATTTGAGAAGTGTGCAGACCAATATAGAAAAATTATCGGGTACAACAGGAATAACAGTGCTGATTTTATGAGAAGAGAATTGGAGACGGCGAATCAACTTTCCGACTGTAAAGTACTGGCAGGGATAGAAATACATACATTAGATTCCTTACCTGCAATAAAACCGGAACAGATAGAAGAGGGGGTGAAAACTGCGAAAAAAGCAGGCGTGGATGGAAGGATTGCATCCTGGAATATTTTGCAGGCAGATGAGAGAAATCTTTCCGCTTTTTTAGAGGAGGTGTGAGAAATGATACATCAGTTGGAATTTAGAAATATATGTAAAAATTTTTCCGGAGTTCCGGCGCTAAGTGATATCAGCTTTTCCGCAGAAGGCGGAGAGGTTTTGGCGCTGGTAGGAGAGAATGGGGCGGGGAAATCTACGTTGCTGAAGATTTTGAATGGGGATTATCAGCCGTCATCGGGACACTATATATTAGATGGGAAAGAAGAACGGTTTTTAACTCCATTCGAGGCAATTGAAGCTGGAATAGGGCTTATCTACCAGGAAAGACAGATGTTTGATGAATTAAGTGTTGCAGAGAATATATTTGTCGGAAGATTACCCCTGCGGCGCGGACTGATAGATTTTGTAAAGCTGGAAGAGCAGGCAAAGAATTTGATTGAAGAATTTAATTTGCCATTATCTCCTTCAGAAAAAGTAAAAAATTTGTCAGTAGCTATGCAGCAAATGGTAGAAATTATGAAAGTATATTCCCGCGGACCTAAGGTGATTGCGTTTGATGAACCGACCGCGTGCCTGTCAGATAAAGAAGCAGAAGTGTTATTTGAGTTGATTGAAAAATTGCGGCAGCAGGGGCTGATTGTGATATATGTTTCGCACAGGATGAATGAAGTGTTCAGACTGTCGAATAAGATTGTCGTTTTAAAAGACGGAAAATTTATAGCATGTCACGATACACAGAAGACAAATGAAGTGAGTTTGGTAAATCAGATGGTAGGAAGAAAAGTGGAGAGCATGTTCGGACAGGCAGAGAGAGAACCGGCAGGGAAAGAGACTATCCTTTCGGTAGAAGGAATTAGCGGTAAAAAATTCCGGGATATCAGTTTTGAACTGAAACAAGGAGAGATACTGGGCTTTTTTGGATTGGTAGGAGCGGGTAGAACGGAGGTGATGAGGGCGATTTTCGGAGCAGATTCCATAGATTCCGGAAAAATAAAGTGGCAGGGAAAAACACAAAAGATAGATTCTACAGAAACAGCCATTTCACTGGGGATTGCATATTGTTCAGAAGACAGGAAAAACCAAGGGATTATACCGCTTAGTTCGGTAAAGGATAACATAAGCCTGGTTATTTTAAAAAAATTATGCCGCCGGGGATTTATCCGGAGAAAAAAGGAAGAGCGGTTCGCGGTAGAAAATATAAATAAATTTAATATCAAGACAAGCTCAATCCAAAAAAGAATATATCAGCTTAGCGGGGGAAATCAGCAGAAAGTCCTGCTTGCAAGATGGATGGCTATGAATCCGAAAGTATTGATTTTAGACGAACCGACAAAAGGAATTGATGTGGGGGCTAAAATTGAGATTTACAGGATGATATATGATATAGCAAATCAGGGAATTTCGGTGATTGTAGTGTCTTCTGAACTGCCGGAAGTAATCGGGCTTAGCGACCGGATAATTGTTATGAGAAACGAGAAAATAGCAGGGGAGATAAGTAAAAAAGATGCAAATGAAGAGATAATTCTGCAATATGCCATGTTGGAGAAAGGGGGGAATTAGGATGAAAGGAAATATCAAAAATAAAGTTTTATCATCGAGCATATTAGGGCTGATTGTTGTCATTATATTGATGAGTGCCGCTTTCACGATATTAAAACCTGGATATATAAGTATAAAAAATTTGATAAATATTTTGACAGCAGGTTCCCTGTGCGGCTTAATTGCAATAGGAGAGTCTTATTTAATTATAGCGGGGCAGATTGATTTGTCTCCGGGGGCAGTAGCTGCTTTTTCAGGTGTGCTCTCCGCTATTTTAGTAGAGAGAGGCGTTCCCTTTGCAATAGCGCTTATTATTACAATTGCAGTGGCAGCCTGCTTTGGAGTTATAAATGCTTTTCAGGTAACAAAGTTGAATATTCAGCCGTTTATCGCTTCTTTAGCAGTAATGTCAATAGCACGCGGATTAGCTTACATAATTTGTTCGGGAAAACCAGTTTTTATTAGAAATGAGGCTTATATAAAAGTAGGCGTGATGCGAATCCTTGGGATACCGTTTCCTGTGGTTGTTTTACTGGTGGCATTCATAGTGTCAGGCATTTTTCTGACGAAAACGAGATTTGGCAGAAACGTATATGCAACCGGAGGAAATGCTACGGCAGCGCGGCTGGCAGGAATAAACATAAATAAAATAAAGCTTAAATTATTTGTAATATCAGCTTGTCTTGCCTCGCTTGGGGGAATTATTCTGGCTTCCAGAATGAATACGGGTCAGCCCTCGGCAGGACAAAGTGTTGACTTTGACGCAATTACAGCTTCGGTCCTGGGTGGAATTGCGATGACGGGCGGAACCGGAAGCCTGACAGGAACATTTTTAGGCGTTCTAATCTTACAGGGGTTTAACAATGGCTTGCTTTTATTAAATGTATCCGCGTTCTGGCAGGATGTGGCAAGGGGATTGTTAATGATTTTCGCACTGACTTTTGACTATTTCAGAAAGAAAAACCGGGAAAAATGATAAAACAGAAAATAAACAGAAGGGAGAAACAAGATGAAAAAGAGAAGCGTATCCATAATTATGATTTTAGCCATGACCTTATTGTTATTAGCCGGATGTTCCGAATCTGATACGGCAGGGAAAGAACAGAGCGGGAAAAAAGAAAAAGTAAAAATAGCGGCAATTTATCGTGACATGACGCAGTCCTGGTTTATACAAGAGGCGGCTGCAGCTACCGAACAGGCGGAAGAATTAGGAATGGAGCCGTTGATAGTAGGAGATTCGGAAGAAGACCCATCAGTATATATAGAAGTACTCAATAATGTTATTTCACAGGATATTCAGGGATTGATTGTAAATATATGCGACCAGCAGCTTAGTCAGATGACGGTTGATAAATGTAAAGAAGCAGGTATTCCTGTGATTGCAGTAGATGTTCCGCTAATTGATGAAAATAATAATTATCTCGCTCCGGCAATCGAGTTAGATGCATTTCTCTGCGGACAAACCATGGGAGAATGGGCTGTGGGGTATATTAATGAAAATAATATGATGGAAACGCCGGAGACAACAGGAGTTTTACTTTTAGCTATGGAGAAAGTAACGAGCTGTGTACCCAGAACGGATGGGCAGTATGAGGTAATCACAAAGGAATTTCCGGAATTGCCGGAAGAAAATCTGATTCGTACAGATTACGGTTCAGGTAGTACAGATGAAGGATATAATGCAACAGCTTCTACAATTACAGCGCATCCGGAGATTGAAAAATGGATAGTGATGGCGGCAAATGATGAAGGGGCGCAGGGGGCGACACGTGCATTAGAGCAGGCCGGACTTGATAAAGAGGCGGTTGTGGTAGGCTTAGGCGGATATCACGCAAAAGATGAATTCAGGAAAGACTACTCTTGCTTTAAGGCTTCTGCTTATATCCAGGCTTCTGTAGTCGGTCAGGAATCCGTTAAGGCATTGTATGAGAATATTGTAAATGACGTGCCGATTTTTGAAGAATATAAAGATGATAAAGATTTTGGCGTATATCCATTTAGCGCAGTGATGGTGACGGCAGAGAATTTTGAGGAAGTAATGGGAGAAGACGCAAAATAACTTTGTCTAAATACATGCATCTCTGTTATATTATATATAGGGAATTGTTTCCAACTATATTGATATAATTTGCACACCGATATTTGGCAGAAGATAACCGAAAGGCTTTGTAAAAGAACAATGTGCAAAGGAGGATATGCTTTGAAAATCTATAATCCAACTGACATAGGGGACAGAAATAAACTTTCCATTTTGCGTTTAATAAAAAATCACGATGGAATTTCAAGACAGGAAATCTCCAGGAGATTACACTTGAGCGCCCCGGCTGTAAGCAATAACGTATCAGCTCTGATTGAAAATGGAATTATCTATGAAAATGGCTGCGATGATACCAGTCTGGGAAGAAAGCCGAAGCAGCTTAGTTATAAGGGAGACCTTTACTATGTGATTTCTGTAGAGCTGATGCCTAAGAAGGTCCGTGCAGGTATGGCAGATTTGTACGGAAACATTAAGTTTTGGGAAGAGAGGACAATCTCAATAGAAAATGGCGTAAAAGAGGTTCTCTTACAGCTAAATACAGTGATAGATTGTTTGTTGGAAAAAAGAGAAAAAGATATCGAAGTTATCGCGATTGCTATAGGTGTGCCTGCGCTGACGGGGCAGAATGACTTGAACGATTTGTTTTCTACATATCTTACGGACTGGAAAAATATCGATTTAAAAGAACATATTTTTCAGAGATATAAAATAAAGGCGATTATAGTCAACGATGTTGAGTTGGCGCTGATTGGAGAAAGAGAACGCGGCGTTGGTAAGAAGCAGGCGAATCTTATTTATATAAAATATGGTGAGGGTTTTGCAGCAAGAGCAATTGTAGATGGATATCTGCTGAAAGGAAATAATATGGCGGCAGGAGAACTGGGATACTATCTGGAATCTTTGGAACAGCTTACAGGCGGATTTGTATGTCCCGGACGTTTTGAGCAGGAAATATGCAAAGATATTTTTGCGAAATATGGAGAAGCAGACAGCCCTGCCGGGCTTCTGGCATATATCGGTCAGGGAAACGAAGAGGCAGAAGCTATTGCTGAAAAGATTATTCGGAAAATTGCTGTTGTGATTGCGAACACGGTGCTGATGTTGAATTCAGAGATGGTAATATTAGGCGGAGTGTCGGAGATATTTACTGATAAGAACTTATCGGTAATCAGAGAAATATTAGAAAAAATCTGTCCTTTTGTACCAGAGGTCGTTACTTCTAAATTAGGAGGAGATGCTTCTATTGTCGGCGGCGTTAAAGTAGCTTTGGATTATGCGGAGGAGCAGATTGTTATGCTCTGGAAATCATAGTAATGTGGAGGCTTATGTGGAGCGACTGCAAAAAAGAGAATTAGCGGCTTACTATAAGAAACATATATTGGAAGATGTCATGCCGTTTTGGGATAAGCGCTGCATTGATGAAATTTATGGCGGATATCTCACTTGCTTTGACAGGAAAGGAAAGCTGACGGATGACAGAAAGTATATTTGGTTTCAGGGACGCCAGTTGTACATCTATTCTTTGCTGTATAATAAAATAATGCAAAAAACGCAATGGCTTGAAAACGCAAAACATGGTTTTGAATTTCTGCTGAAATACGGATATGCAGGCAATGGCAGATGGAATTATATTTTGGACAGAAAGGGAAAAGTTCTGGAAGGAACGATTTCTATATTTTCAGATTTCCATGTTCTTCAGGGAATAGCAGAGTATATGAAAACAGAAGAAATATGTTCCTTTCGTGATAAGAATCTTCTGGAAGAGTGTTACAGCGTGATGGAAGAGAACATGTTCAATCCAGACTTCAAGGAGATTTATGAAAATACATGGAGCCCGGTTTTTATCTGGCATGATATGTATTTAACCTGCCTGTCTACAGTAGAAACCTGTTCGGAGATACTTGGAATAAAAAGAACTGAAAAATTGATGCGGGAATGTGTGGACAAAATTGAAAACTGGTTTGCACGTGACAAGTACAAGGTGATATTTGAGGCAGTGACAAGAGAAAATAAAGTATGTCTGGATACCGGAACAGGCAGATTCATTAATCCGGGACATATGCATGAATCGGCGTGGTTCTGCATGAAAGCAGGAGAAATACTGAAAGATGATGCTATTACTAGGCGTGGAGTAGAGCTGGCAAAATGGGCGAATGTGATTGGAAAAGACAAAAAATACGGTGGAATTATATCTTACGCGGATGCACTGGGAGAAGAGCCGAAACCGATAGACTGGTTTAAAGAGACAAATTCACTTTGGAATGAAAAGGTATGGTGGCCGAATGCAGAAGCGCTCGCCGCGTATGCCTCCGCCTATTATTGCTCGAGAGATGATGCGTATTTGCAGGAATTTCTGATACAGCACCGATATTGTAAAGAGAAGCTGTTTGACAAAAAATATAAAGAATGGTTTGAGCGTTTGGAATATAATGGGCAGATTAAAAACAGTGACAAAGGAACTCCCTGGAAATGTGCATTTCACCTTGTCCGTGCATTAGTGGTTGTGTGGGATATCTTTTCAGAACTGGAGGCGGTGTAGTGTATTTTTTAGGAATTGATGGAGGCGGGACAAAAACAGATTTTCTTGTTTTGAATGAAGAAGGAAGTGCTGTAAACCGAAAGAGAATCGGAACGATTTCCTATAAACATATAGGAATGAATAATACAGTTCTTGTACTTAAAAAAAATATTAAAGAAATTTTAGAGGGAATAGGAGGAAAAACATATATATGCCTTGCTTTCCCTAACTGGGGAGAGTCTACAGAAAATGATGTCTTGTTTTCCAAACGTCTGCATGAAGTAAGTCCCTATCCTATTAAAGTAGTAAATGACAGTGCGGCAGGCTGGGCGGGTTCTCTTGGGTTGCAGGAAGGCATTAATCTGGTGGCGGGAACCGGTTCTATCGCATATGGCAGAAATCACAACGGGGATGAGGCCCGGGCAGGCGGATGGGGAGAACAGTTTTCGGATGAGGGCTCCTGCTACTGGCTGGGAGTGAAGGCAATGGAACTTTTTACCAAGGAAAGCGACGGAAGGGCGGAGCCGGGGAAATTGCTGGAGATTTTTCGGGCATATTTTCAGCTGCAGGATGATTTTGATATTATAGACATTTTTGAAAAAAGCTATAAAAATAACCGGACCAGAATCGCAGGGCTGCAGGAACAGCTGTATAAAGCGGCAGTGGAGGGAGATGAGGAAGCCAGAAAGCTGTATTCTTATGCGGCGAAAGAACTGGCTGCTATTATCAAAGCAGTCTATCGGAAGCTAAAGTTTCATGGAGAAATATCTGTTTCTTATTCAGGAGGGCTCTTTCATGCCAAAGAAATGATATTAAATCCATTGCGGGAGCAACTGACGGCAAGCGGTATCCATTTGTGTACCCCTATTTACTCTCCGGTGCAGGGCGCGGCGCTTCTTGCAGCGCTGGAATACAGGAAGGAAGAGTCATTTATACAAAAAATAACAAGTGGATTAGCATCCCAGAGATAGAAGAACATGCATTATCTTGCTCATTTGACAGTATACAGAGGGTTAAGGTTCCTCAACATGAAGAACCTTGACTCTTTTTTTTCGGAAATCTTTCCGAATTTTCTGCAAAAGTTAAACCATATGAAGAGGAACGGGTACTACTTAATATAACAAGAATAATAAGAGGGAAGTAGTATTGAGAGGTGTAAAATGGTATGATAGAAAAAAACGCAGGTGAAAAAATGAGAAGGACAAAGCATATGGAAAGAGATAGGACAGCCACAATAGACAAAAAATTAAAGACAGCTGTAGAGCAGATAAGAAACGGGGAGGAAAGCGGGTTTGGCACGTTATATTCCCGGACATACCGGTACGTATACAGTAAGGCGAAATTTCTCACCGGTGAGGAGCAGGAAGCGCTGGACCTCATGCAGGAGGTATATCTGGCGGCGTATAAAAATATCGGGAGTCTGAAGAATATCAACAGTATCTATGCATGGCTGGGCGCTATCACGCTGCGTCAGAGCTCGAAACTGTTCCGCAAAAATAAAAGAAATGTTCTTATGTCGGAGTCGGAAGCAGATATATTTGAGGAAATCCCGGATAGGGAACTGGCGGTGGAGGACCGTTTGGAAAAGGAAGGGGAAATAGACGCGATAAGAGAGTGTATCAGCAAACTCTCCGAAGAACAGAGGGCTGTAGTACTGGCGTATTATTATGAGGAACGCAGGATAGAAGAAATCGCGGATATCCTGGACGTCAGTGAGGGAACGGTAAAAAGCAGGCTCTATCTGGCGCGCAAACACTTGAGAGCTTCTCTCATGGAAGTGGAGAAAAAGCAGGGATACAAACTGTACTCTATCTGCCTTCCGGCAGTGCTTGTTGCGATTGGCGCGCTGAGTTCGGACAGGACGCTTACAGCGCAGGCAGCGCAGAGTGTGTATGCGGACACGTGTACGCGTTTAGGGATTCAACCAATAAAGAGCGTGTTAAAAGAGCTGCGAAACTTTGCGCAGGATTCGGAACATACACGAGGAACAGTGGAAAGAGCTGCGAAACATTCGGAAAAATTTTCAGCGGAATCGGGACAGACAGCGGCGAAGGTCCCAGAGTATACAGGAAGGTCAGCAGCCCAAGCTGCAGGTAAGACCGCCGGAAAGGTTGCTGGAGAAGCTGCCGGAAGAGCTGCTATGTCAGGCGGCGTGAAGGCGGCAATCGTTGCCCTCTGTATCCTAGGCGCAGCGGCAGCAGGAGTTGGCGGATACTTTTGGTATAGTTCGGTGCAGACGGCAAAAAAGATAGAAGCACTGGAAGCGGAGAATAAAAGGCTGGAAGAAGAATCGGCAAAAAAGGCGGAGGAACAAGCCGCTGCAAAGGAGAAAGAAAAAGAGGAAGAGGCAGTCGAGGAAACTGGCGGAGAGACTGCCCCGGAACCGGGAGAGGATACCGGGACAGAGACACAGGAGAGCACGCCGGAGGAGACGGTCGTTAATTTCCAGGACGCATATATCAGTATTCTGCAGACCGAGAGTACAGGAGGAATGGGCGTCGAAGATGGATTTACGTTCTGGGGCTATTATCTGTACGATATGGATAATAACGGGATACCAGAGCTTATCATTCACAAGGGATATTCCGGGGACCATAAGGCATTTTATTTTTACTCCTATGATATACAGACACAATCTGCATATTATGCGGGCAGTGTTTACTCGCCGAGAGGAGGCTGTTATCCGGTGATAGATTCTCCCGGAGTTATCGTTTCTGCCAGACTGGGAATGACAGCCACGGGCAATGTAGTATATCTGGAAAATAAAACGCTTGTCACAGGCGAGGTAATTGAAAATTTTGATGATGAGAGTTATTTTGAATCGGTGGGGGAGATAAATGGCGGTTATGAGGCAACAGACTACAGCCCGCTGTATAACTATTGAGGAAATCAGCTGACGGGTAGGTGCACACTACCCGTTCCGGCGTTTCAATTTAATAAGCTACAGGAATAGCCGTTCAATCTTGCCAGAGATGTGAACGGTTATTTCCTATTTTTCAAATTCAGAATTGCTGTAATCAAAAGACAAAAAGTCAATAAATATTTTTTATTTTAATCTTTCTTTAATTTTTCCTGGTTATACTGACATCAAGATAAACAAAAAGCAAGAAAAAGAAAAGGAGATGGATAAAATGATGAAAAAATATATCGCAATTACAGCGGCAGCGGTGCTGGCAGCAGGAGCATTTACAGGGTGTGGAAGATTAGGGAATAAGGACATAGGCAGAGATGCGGCGCTTGAGGTGGCATTAGATGACGCAGGAGTGAAAGAGGAAGATACAACAAGACTCCGGGTATCTAAGGACAGAGATGACGGGATGACCATTTACGAGGTACAGTTTGATGCGGACGGAACGGAATATGAATATGAGATTGCGGCAGCGGACGGAGAGATTCTCAGCGCGGATACAGAGCAAATTAAAAATTCTGCAGTGGCACAGGATGATACCCGGAACAGCAGTAATCAGGGGAACGATGCACAGGGAGATACGCAGAGCAGTACCGGAAATGAAACAAACAGCAATAATACACAGGACAATACCCAGAGCAGCTCCCATAACGGCAGCGGACATTCAGGAAATGGCTCCGCAAATGTAGCAATCAGCCAGGATGAGGCGGTACAGATTGCGCTGGACAGAGTATCCGGGGCAACGGCGGCGGATGTGAGGATTGAACTGGACTACGATGACGGACAATATAAATATGAGGGTGACATCATCCACGAGCAGCGGGAGTATGAGTTTGAGATTGATGCCAATACCGGGACGATTTTAGAGTGGAGTGAGGAAAGAAGATAGCAGAAAGAGAATAAATTTACGATAGATTTTATACAGCATAATGAGCGATAGGAAGCAGCAGGAGAGTTCCTGATATAAGTCACTCAGATAATTTACAGAGGGTTTAGGTTTTTCCATTAAGAGGAGCCGATACCCTCTGTTTATTATTGTATGGGAAACTGTGTTCCCTATACAATAAAATCCTCCGAAAAAATTTAATAAAACTCAAACCATATGGGAGCAAAGAGCTACTTATAGTATAAAAGGGGCAATAAGGGAAGATGAGCGTAACGGTATGAGATATGGTAGTGAAAGGAATGAGAAGATGAAAGAGGGACCTATATACGTATGGTTGGGGACGATTGTCCTGCAGCAAAAGGAAGCCGTGGAGAAAAGAGAGGCAAATAGCAGGGAGATGATTGTCAGGGCAATTTCCGTTCAGCTTGAGAAGGAAATACTGAGCAGCCAAAAAGCGCGGGAAATATATCAGTATATATGGGAGCAAATATCCGCGGGGGACGGCAGTGTGGACAGTAAAGGAATGTAGAGAGCACTGGAGGAGATTAAAAAGATATATGAAAAAGGCGCGAAATGATTTCGTAGGGAATCTACAGCGGCAAAATGGAAAATGTCATAGAAAATCGTTGGAAATCTGCCGGAAATTTTATAAATCTATTTGACGAAATATAAATTATGCGGTATAATTTAAAAGCTGCATGAATAAGATATGCAGTAGTGAGTAGTTGAGTATGCTCATATCAAGTCGTCTGGTAAGTTCGTGAGAACCTCACTAACGGCGACGACATGAATCGCACGTAAGCGCCCACAGGACGGACGCTAAGTGCTCATATCAAGGCGCAGTAGCCAAGTGGTAAGGCGTGGGTCTGCAACACCCTGATTCACCGGTTCAAATCCGGTCTGCGCCTCTTATAAAACCCGGAAGACTTTTGTTTTCCGGGTGATTTTTTGGTCTCAAAAAACGCGGACTCCACCATTCAAGGCGTAGAAATCTTCTCTTGAAATTCCTTCATGGTCTCAGACCCCTCTGTTTTCCTGTTCACTCTTAATCTGCCGGATAGTATCTTAGATTTTCGTGCTCAGTAAAGCGGATGAATAGGGCGTGCTGGTCGGTCATTCCGGAGCATTAGCAATGACACATAGCCAGTGCTTCTTAGGATTCTTATAGACGCGGACATTGACAAATCCTGCGGAAGCCAGCAGGTTTGCCAGTTCTTCCTGCCGGTAGATTTTCATGCCGCCGATGATGTCACACCATTTTTTCTGGGCGGGAACTAGCCCGTTGGATTCATTACAGATGAGAAACTGCCCGCCGGGTTTTAAGATGCGCATGACTTCCTGGAAGGCATGCGTGATATCCTGCCAGAAATAGACAGTCTCGAAAGCAGTGAGCAGGTCAAAGGAATGAACGGCAAAGGGGAGGGCGGCTGCATCTCCCAGCAGTATCCGGCAGCGGCGGGATTGGATTTCTCGGTGATTGAGTTTCCGGGATTTCTGTACACTGACGGGAGAATAGTCGATTCCGGTGACAGAGCTGCCGGGGAAGCATTTCAGCATAGTGCGGATGTTGCCCCCACCGCCGCAGCCGATATCTAAGATTTTCGCGTTTTTTGTGATATGAAGATGGGAGATACCCCACTTGCCTACCGCACTGTGTCCGCTGTTCATCATGGATACCATTAATTTTCCACCCAAACCCTCCGGTTTTCTGGTATTTGCAAAAAATCCGCCCATATTTTTCCCTTTCTATCTTTTGAAAATGTATTTACTGGTATATCGAGTTAGAATAAACTAACTTGATATGTGAAAAGTATACCACAATTTCTGGGTTTATACAATCTTGTTTTTATGCGTTCATATTTCAACTAATTTCTGTCTGGCAATCCCGTTAGCTTCATGCTATACTTTCCGTATAGAATTCCTCTGTGCAGACGGAGGATTACAATGAGACAGAAAAAATTACAGGACCTTACAATCAAAGACAATTTTATGTTTGGGGCAGTCATGACTGACCCGGAAAACTGCCGGTTATTTCTGGAAAGGGCACTCGGATTTCCCATCTCAAGGGTGACAGTCAGTAAAGAAAAAAGCATAGTTTATCACCCGGAATATAAGGGGATACGTCTGGATGTCTACGCACGGGATGACCACAACACCCATTACAACGTGGAGATGCAGATGTTGAAACATCCGGCACTCGGAAAGCGCAGCAGATACTACCACAGCCAGATTGATATGGAGCTGCTGCTTAGTGGGATGGACTATGAAGAGCTGCCAGATACTTATGTTATTTTTATCTGTAACTTTGACCCTTTCCACAAAAAGAAGTATTGCTACACTTTTGATTCCATATGCAGGGAGGATGGCACCATCTCTTCTGAAGAAGGGAGGCATACGGTTTTTTTAAGTACCTGCGGGGAAAATGAGGAGGACATCTCAGAGCCGCTTTTGAAATTTTTGAAGTTTGTAAAAGCGAATCTCAAGGAGAGTACGGAGGACTTTGAGGACGATTACATCCAAAGGCTTCAGGATACCATCCGGCAGATTAAGAGTGAGCGGGAAATGGAGGAACGTTATATGATACTGGAACAGATGCTCAAAGACGAGCGCCGGGAAGGTCGGAAGGAAGGCAAAAATAATGGTATAGCAGAGGGGCTGTTATCTTTGCTGGAAGTAAAGTTCGATACAATTCCTGAGGAACTGCGGGAGAAAATCGACAGCATGCAGGATTTTGATACGTTAAATTCGTGGGTCAAAATAGCGGCAAAAGCCGGGACCATGGAGGAGTTCCAGGAGAAGATATCTACGTTTTGAATGGTGAAGCCTGCGGGTTTTCTGCTATTTATGAAAAGAAGGTACTTTTCTTTATCGACTGCGTATGCTTTTGTAAAGAGAGGTTATAGTCTGATATTCTGCTGGGAGTGAGGCTGCTCTGTGCAGCTTTCTCTCAGTCATACTTATCATATTTGTTACTGAATCACAGCCGATTCCGGCGCATTATTCATTTTAAGTCACAGAGGAATTCTATTTTTGATATCATTTTTGGTATAGTACATAGAAAAACGAGCGCCTATGTCAGGGCGCTCGCTCCACGTTTGAGATATTGTCCGTCTCCTTTTTTTCCAAGGAAATGATTATCTTTCACAAGGATGTTTCCTCTCTGCATGACTAGTTCTATCTCTCCTTTTACCTTCCAGCCTTCATAACAGGTATAATCGGAAGCCCCGTGCATGTCTTCGCTGGTGAGGATTCGTTCCTTTTCCGGGTTCAGAATGACAAGGTCCGCATCGGAGCCGGGAAGGATAGTCCCTTTTCGTGGGTAGAGTCCGTACATACGGCTGGGGTTGGTGCACAGATATTTTACCAACTGCGGCAGAGTGATTTTTCCCTTTGCCACTCCCTCGGAGAACATCACCCGCAGGCGCTCCTCCACGCCGGGCGCTCCGTTGGGGCAGGCTGTGAAATCTTTTGCGCCCGCCTGTTTCTCCTTTGCGAACAGGAAGGGGCAGTGGTCGGTGGCAACGACATCCAGTATATCATCGGCAAGTGCCTGCCACAGTGCCTCATTGTCCTCTGCTTTCCGAAGGGGCGGGGACATGATTGCCTTGAGTCCTTCACTGTCATCCTCATAGAGCGCATCGGTCATAGTCAGATACTGGGTGCAGGTCTCCACGGCAAAATGCTCCTGTCCCGCTTTCTTCGCCTTCAGCACTTCCATGAGACCTTCTTTGCTGGAAAGATGCACAATATACAAAGGCGCGTCCCCCGCCATGGCTGCTAAATGCAGCATACGGTCTATGGCTTCCGCCTCACAGCGCGCCGGGCGGCTTAGAGGATGATACTTGGGCTGTGTGCATCCCTGTTCTTTGTAATGGCTGCGGAGATAGTTGATAACGCCGTCGTTCTCGCAGTGTACGGCGATGACGAGCCCGTCCTCCTTTGCCTGCTTTAATACCTGATAGATTTCATCGTCTTTCAGCATAAAATCATAGGTCATATAAATCTTGAAACTGGTGATTCCTTCGTTGTCAGCGATTTCTTTCATCTCTCTGAGCACATCGGGATTGACGTGTTGGATGACGCCGTGGAACCCGTAATCAATGACGGATTTGTCATCTGCCAGCCGATGGTATTCCTCCACCTGGTGCCAGAGACTGCAGCCCTTCGGACCGAATGCCATGTGGTCTACAATTGTGGTGGTGCCGCCGCAGGCAGCCGCCACAGTGCCGTTATAGAAATCGTCCACAGCGCGGTACTTTCCCGCCTGCAGGTCCATGTGCGTATGGACGTCCACCGCGCCCGGAAGGACGTATTTCCCGGAGGCATCAATGACTTCCGCATCCTCCTCCGGAAGATTTGTGCCGATTGCCTGTATGGTTTCGCCCTCGATGAGGATGTCACCCTGAAATACCTGGGAATCCGTGGCAATCATGCCGTTTTTAATGAGTTTCTTCATAATTTCCGCCTCCTCCTTGAATTTTTCTGTCTGTTGCTTGAAAAGACATAAAACAGTCTGTGAGGTTCTGTATATATGAAAAGAATACTACAATAAATATAGAAATTCAATGAGAATCTTTCAAATTTTTAGACACCTAAAAAACTTTTAGAATCGGGCGGGAAATATAGCTATTCCCGATATGTGGAAAGGATGTGCGAGCCTTGCCTGCAAAGTGTGTCCTTGTACAGAGCGGCAGGGAAATCACGAGGCAAAGGCGAAGGTGAAATTTTGATGAAAAAAATAAATTTTTTCTCAACTCAATACAGTAAATAGACAAATTTGAATAAAATATCGTTTAACTATCAAAATGGTTAATTCTGTTCTATTGACCTGAATTTTGCCGCATATTATAATGCAAAGCATAGCGTCAGTGTACATTGGTGTCAGTATCAATATATAAGCGGAAATTATTTACAGAAGGAGACAAAGCCGAGATGGGAAAAGTGATTGGAATCGATTTGGGGACAACAAACAGCTGCGTGAGTGTTGTAGAAAATGAAAAGCCTGTTATCATTCCGTGCAGCACGGGCGGGCAGACAACGCCCAGTGTGGTGGCATTTACGAAAAAAGGAGAGCGTCTGATTGGCGCGGCGGCGAAGCGCCAGGCAGCGGTGAACGCAGACAGAACAGTCATTTCAGTAAAGCGGCACATGGGTACGGACTGGTCAGTGAAAATCGATGGGAAGATTTACCAGCCCCAGACCATCAGCGCCATGCTCCTTATGCAGTTGAAAAAAGATGCGGAAGAATTTCTGGGGGAACCGGTGACTGAGGCAGTCATCACCGTTCCCGCTTATTTTAATGATATACAGAGACAGGCGACCAAGGACGCTGGACGGATTGCGGGGCTTAATGTGAAGCGCATCATCAATGAGCCCACCAGCGCGGCGCTCTCCTATGGTCTGGACCACGGGGAAGCGCAGAAGGTCATGGTGTACGATTTGGGCGGCGGAACCTTCGATGTCTCCATCATAGAGATTGGAGAGGGCGTGATTGAGGTTCTGGCGACAGCCGGGGACAATCATCTCGGAGGGGATGATTTTGACGCGCGGGTGGCGGAATGGATTGCCGGAAAATTTCAGGAGAAATACCGCGCGGATTTGCATAAAGATACAGCCGCTATGCAGCGGGTGACAGAAGCGGCGGAACAGGCAAAGAAAGAGCTGTCCACCTCTTCTTCATCGAATATCGTGCTGCCCTATCTGACACAGGTGAAGGGGGAGCCTGTACATCTGGAGCTTACCCTGACCAGAAGCGTTTTCAATGACCTAGTGAAGGATTTGCTGGACCGCACCGAGGCTCCTGTGCGCAGCGCGCTTCAGGATGCGAAGATAACACCGGCACAGTTGGGAAAGGTGCTCCTTGTGGGAGGCTCCACCCGTGTCCCGGCGGTGCAGGATAAGGTGCGCTCTCTGACAGGAAAAGAGCCTTCCAGAAATATCAACCCCGATGAATGTGTGGCAAAGGGAGCCGCGATTCTGGGAAGTACTCTGCAGGGATTTGGTCTGCAGGCGGCAGGAACCCAGCAGGATTTGCTGCTTTTGGATGTGACGCCCCTGACCCTTTCCATTGAGACAGTGGGCGGAGTGGCGACCAGCCTGATTAAGCGAAATACAACGCTTCCCACGCGCTATTCCCAGATATTCAGCACTGCCGCGCCCTTCCAGACAAGCGTGGAAATCCACGTTCTGCAGGGAGAGCGCCCGTTGGCGAGGGACAATAAGACCATCGGGAAATTTAAGCTAAAGGGAATCAAGAAAGCGCCGGCGGGAGTTCCGAAGATAGAGGTCACCTTTGACATAGACGCCAACGGTATTCTGAAGGTTTCCGCGAGGGATTTGGATACAGGAAAAGAGCAGTCCATCACGATTACGGCGAACGACCGTATGTCTGACATGGAGATTGAACAGGCAATCCACGATGCCCAGGAGTACGCAGGGCAGGATGAACAGAGAAGAGATGCCCTGGAACTGGTGGGAGAAGCGCAGAAAGTAGCGGGGCAGGCGGAACGCCTTCTTAGAGAACAGGGGAAAATCATGGAAAAGCAGCGGAAGAAGCAGCTGAAAAAGGAATTGAGTTCTCTGCAGAAGCAGCTCGCGAAATTCCGGGTAGATAAGGTGTCGGAAACAGAGATGGACAACATCCGCCAGGCGGCAGCCGCAGTGCGGGAGACCGGCGGTATTACCACATGATTTGCGCGCTGATTGCAAATATAAATGAGGACAGAAAAGGAGAGAGCGATGCTTCAGATTCAGCACATCTTCAAAGAATACAGGACGGGAAAGCTGGTACAAAAGGCGCTGGATGACGTCAGTCTAAACTTGAGGGACAATGAGTTTGTGGCAATCTTAGGACCCAGCGGCTCCGGGAAGACCACACTGCTCAACATCATAGGAGGGCTGGACCGCTATGACAGCGGTGACCTTATTATCAACGGAATTTCTACAAAAAAGTATAAGGACAGAGACTGGGATTCTTACCGGAACCACACGATTGGTTTTGTTTTTCAGAGTTATAACCTGATACCGCACCAGACCATCCTGGCAAATGTGGAACTTGCCCTGACGATTTCCGGCATCGGCAAGACAGAGCGCAGAGAGCGTGCCCGGAGAGCACTGGAACAGGTGGGGCTGGGTGACCAGGTGCACAAGAAGCCAAATCAGCTCTCCGGCGGGCAGATGCAGCGTGTGGCAATCGCCAGAGCCCTGGTTAATGACCCGGATATCGTGCTGGCAGATGAGCCCACGGGAGCGCTGGACAGCGACACCAGCGTGCAGGTTATGGAACTGCTGCGGGAGGTGGCAAAGGACCGGCTCGTCGTTATGGTGACGCACAATCCCGAACTGGCGGATGCTTACGCCACCCGTATCGTGAAGCTTCGGGACGGAAAGATTCGCGAGGATTCCGATGCGTTTGAGGTGCAGGGAATGGATATGCAGGAGCCGGAGCATAAAAACATGGGGAAATCCTCCATGTCTTTTCTCACCGCGCTGGCTCTGAGCTTTAACAATTTAAAGACCAAAAAGGCGAGAACGCTTCTCACCGCATTTGCGGGCTCCATCGGTATCATCGGCATCGCGCTGATACTGTCCCTCTCTACGGGAGTGAACAACTACATCCAGTCGGTGGAGGAGGAGACCCTCTCCCAGTATCCCCTGCAGATTCAGAGTACCGGATTTGACATGACTTCCATGATGACCGGGATGGCGGGGACTGGACCGGAAAAGGAGCGCGGGGAAGTGAACGTCATCCAGATGGTGACGGATATGTTTTCCACCTTGGATTCCAACGACCTGGAATCCCTAAAGGCGTATCTGGACAGCGGGGAGAGCGGGATTGAGAAATACACCAACGCAGTGGAGTATTCCTATAACGTAACACCGCAGATTTACAGCCAGGATGGGGAGGACATCCGGCAGGTGAACCCGGACCAGACCTTTTCTGCCTTGGGGTTCGGCTCTTCATCAGGGGCGAACAGTCTCATGTCGACTATGATGAGCACCGATGTTTTCTATGAAATGCCGGAAAATGCCAGCCTGTATGAAGGACAGTACGATGTGAAGGCGGGACGCTGGCCTGAAAATTACAATGAATGTGTGGTCGTGCTCACCTCAAACGGGGGAATCAGCGATTTCATGCTGTATACGCTGGGACTGCGGGATATAGAGGAGCTGGACGAGATGATTCAGCAGTTCATTGATGAAGAAGATGTCGCGGCGCCGGAGGACATGGGTCCCTATTCCTATGAGGATTTGCTGGGTATCACGTTTAAGCTGGTGGACAGTGCTGATTATTATGAGTATGACAGCCAGTATCATATATGGAAAGACAAGACGGACAATAAAGACTATATGAAACAACTCGTCTCCGGCGGGGAGGATATCTCCATCGTCGGCGTGGTGCAGCCCTCCGAGGACGCCAATGCCACCGCTCTTTCTGTGGGAATCGGCTACCCGGCATCCCTGACAGAGCATGTGGCAAAGCAGGCGGAGGAAAGTGAGATTGTAAAACAGCAGCTCGCCAACCCGGATGTGGATGTATTTACAGGCGAGGTGTTTGGCAGCGAGAGCGATGAGGACAGTTTTGAGATGGACTCCCTCTTTACCGTGGACGAGGCGGCTTTAGAAAAGGCTTTCCAATTCGATGAAAGCGCTTTGTCGCAGGGGATGGGAAATCTGAATATTTCGGATGCCTTTACTATGGATGGCGGAATGTTAGATATGTCCGGCATGATAGATTTAGACGAAGTACAGTTAAACCTGCCGGATATGCCCTCCTTAAGTCTGGGCGACATGATGGGAGGAGTGGAAGTTCCGGTTTCGCCCGAAGGGATGGGAAATCTCTCGGCAAGCCTGCTGGAGGGATATGCGGCTTACGCGGCGCAGAATCCGGAGGCGGATTACACCCGGCTCAATGAGTTTTTCCTGGAATATCTGAAATCAGGCGGCGGAAAGCAGGTGCTGAGCGAGAATATTATGGAAATCATACAGGCAAACGGCGGAGTTACTGTATCAACGGAGCAGGTACAGTCGATGGCGACAGAACTTCTCGTCGGATACCAGGCGTATGCGGAAGCAAACAATTATACAGACCCAGACCAATTCGGAACATATTTGGCAGAGTATATGCAGACCGGCGGCGCACAGGCGATTTTCTCGCGGTATGCCTCCAGTATTTTCCAGATAAGCGGGGATATCACTATCACAGAGGACCAGCTTCAAACCATGTCGAATGAGCTGGCGGACGGATACCAGGCTTACGCCCAGGCGAACGGATACCCGGACCCGTCCATGGTGGATGCGAATTTCATGGCGTACTTAAGTACTCCGGATGGAAGTATGAGGCTCACAGCCGGCGTCATGGGGATGTTGGATATGGAAGGGCTGGAATCTCAGATATCCGGCGCCATCGGCACCTATATGCAGCAGGCGATGGGGACATACACAGCGGCTCTTTCTGAGGCAATCGCGGGGCAGGTTTCGTCCGCCATGGACCAGGCGGTCAGCCAGATTGCCGGAAATCTGCAGAGCGCTATGCAGCAGGCGATGAGTCAGGTAGGCACGCAGCTCCAGGAGAATATGGGGAATGCGCTCAGCATCGATACCGATGCGTTTGCCTCTGCCTTTGAGATGAACATGAGCGAGGAGGAACTGACCGAACTGATGATGTCCTTTGCTTCCGCAGAGGATGCCTCCTATGACGGAAATCTCCAGAAACTGGGATATGTGGACTTTGACAGCCCCAGCGGGATTGACATTTATCCCACCGATTTCGAGAGCAAGGAAGAGGTCGTAAAAATACTGGATGACTATAACAGCCGTATGGAGAAAGAAGGAAAAGAAGAGCAGGTCATCACCTACACAGACATGGTGGGCGCGCTGATGTCGTCAGTGACGGACATTGTAGATATCATAAGCTACGTACTCATTGCATTCGTGGCAATCTCTCTGGTGGTCTCCTCCATCATGATTGGGGTCATCACTTACATCAGTGTGCTGGAGCGAAAGAAAGAGATTGGAATCCTCCGGGCGATTGGAGCCTCCAAAGGCAACATCTCCCAGGTATTCAACGCGGAGACCTTTATCATCGGGCTTTTTGCGGGACTTATCGGGATTGGCATCACCTTGCTGCTCCTGATTCCGGGCAACGCGCTGATTCATCATCTGGCAGATACCAATGATATCAATGCAGTGCTTCCTGTCGTTCCCGCCGTTATCCTTGTGCTGTTAAGTGTCGTGCTGACCCTTTTAGGCGGGCTGATTCCTTCCAGAAAGGCGGCCAAGAGCGACCCGGTGACAGCCCTTCGGACAGAATAGAGAGACAAGGAGCCGTATCCGAGGAAACAGCTCTTTGCGCAGAGCGCGGCAGCTCCCTTTGCGGAGAGCCGCGCTTTATTGATAGTATTGAACAGTATATGGAAAATATTGTGCCTTGAAATAAGAACATATGTTCTATAAAATAAAACCATATCAAGACAGGAAAGGAGGCAGTGCCTTGAAAAAGGTGATTTTCCATATTGATGTCAATTCAGCATTTTTATCCTGGGAGGCAGTCTACCGCCTCAAGCATCAGGGAGGGAAACGGGATTTGCGAAAGGAAATCGCGGCGGTGGGAGGAGATATCGCCATGCGGCATGGGATTATCCTGGCGAAATCCATCCCCGCGGCGCGCCTCCGGATTAAGACCGGGGAGACCATCGTGGAGGCAAAGCAGAAATGTCCTTCCCTTATTCTGGTTCCGCCCAACTACAACCTGTATGAGCGCTGTTCTGCGGCATTTATGGAAATCCTGCGCAGCTATACGCCGGAGGTGGAGCAGTATTCCATTGATGAGGCATTCGCGGATATGACAGGAACCGAAACTCTCTGGGGGCCGCCGCTGGAAGCGGCGCACAGGATGCGCAGACAAATAAAGCGGGAGTTGGGATTTACGGTGAATATCGGTATATCCGAAAATAAGCTGCTGGCAAAGATGGCGGGAGACTTTCAGAAGCCGGACAAGGTGCACACCCTCTGGAAAAGTGAGATAAAGGAGAAAATGTGGGGGCTCCCGGTGACGGATTTGTTTTTCGTAGGCAGAGCGACGGCGAGAAAACTGCATACACTGGGAATCCATACTATCGGGGAACTGGCAGCTGCGGATGCGGATATTTTAAAGTATCATCTGAAAAAGCATGGAGAAGTTATCCGGGCGTTTGCCAATGGAATTGATGTGTCCGTGGTGGAACCAAAAGCGCCGCCTAACAAAGGGTACGGCAATTCCACCACCATTGCCTTTGACGTGACCCGCCTTGATGAGGCAAAGCTGGTGCTGCTTGCCCTGTCAGAGACCGTGGCGGCGAGACTAAGGGCAGATAAGGTGCAGACGGAAGTGCTGGCTGTGGGAATCAAGAATCAGGATTTTACCTATGTAAGCCACCAGATGCGGCTTCCCGCTCCCACGGACATCACAAAAGAAATCTACCGCTATGCGCGCAGGCTGTTTGAGGAGTCGTGGAACGGAATGCCTGTCCGCCACCTGGGAATCCATGCGGGGCGGATTCAGGAGGAGAGCGACATCCGGCAGAGGAGCCTGTTTGATACGGAGGACTATCCCAAACTGCGCAGACTGGATGCGACCATAGACCGCATCCGCGGAAGATACGGCAACGATGCCGTGAAGCGGGCGGCATTTGCGGGAAAAGAGGGAAGAATAGACCATATGTCCGGTGGCATAAGCCGGGAAAAACGAAGCGTAGATTATGAAAAAATCAAGGTAGAATAATGCCCTGCACCAAAGGAAATATAAATAGAAGCAGGAGGGAAAACAATGAAGATGGGAATCGGAACCAATACCCAAAAGCCCGATGCGGGAGAGATGAAGGGCGGGCAGGATAAGGTTGCCTGCGGAGTGTGGTTTACCAGCAGCGGAACTGCTATGCCCCAGCTTATCAAGTATAAGGACAGGGAGGAAGAGATTCACTGTATCCACAATATCCGCGTGCTCACCAGAGAGAAGAAGTTTTACTGCGGGATTTTGGTGATAGAGTATCTGTGCAGCTCCATACAGGAAGAAGAGACAGAGGATGAAGGGAGAGAGATTTTATTTAAGCTCTATTACTATCCGGAGGAGTGCAGATGGAAGATTGCCTGGCTTAGGGAGGAGCAGCCCTCTGCCCGATAAAATATACCCTAAAGGGCACACCGCAACGCATTCCCTCCGGGATGGCGGGCTTCGCCCGACAAGGTATAC
>OGQQ01000169.1_pt1 | contig 67695 bp, 57 predicted proteins | sample 1553281 | NCBI WGS metagenome assembly OGQQ01 (sample SAMEA2579937, study PRJEB22360) | human gut metagenome | biome: human gut; feature: human-associated habitat; material: faeces | place: Denmark | collected 2008/2010 | reverse complement strand
TCCGGGATGGCGGGCTTTGCCCGACAAGGTATACCTATAAAGGGCACACCGCAGCACATTCCCTCCGGGATGGCGGGCTTTGCCCGACAAGGTATACCTATAAAGGGCACACCGCAGCACATTCCCTCCGGGATGGCGGGCTTTGCCCGACAAGGTATACCTATAAAGGGCACACCGCAGCGCATTCCCTCTGGGATGGCGGGCTTCACCCGACAAGGCATCCCCTTAAAGAGCATAGTGTGAAGGGTGCCTTGTGGACTTCGGGGTCTTTGTGTTAAAATATGAGACAGCAAAGACTCGTAAAGGCAGGTGAGAAGGATGGGATATACCTATGTGATGTCGGACATACATGCTATGGCAGAGCTATTTTGGAAAATGCTTGACAAGATACAGTTCTCTGACAGAGACACTCTGTATATATTGGGCGACATGATTGACCGGGGACCGGACCCGGCGGGCGTCATCGATACTGTCCGGGCGCACGGGAATATCACCGCTCTTTTGGGAAACCACGAGGATGCCTTTGCGAGCTGGTATGACAGCATACGAAACGGCGGCATTTACGGGTATTTTTACAACACCTATGACATTTTAAATGCCAATCTCCTGACCAGGAACAAGATTGGAGAGTATGCGGAGTGGATGAAGGGGCTGCCCTGGTATAAAAAGGTAACAGTAAAGGGGCAGTGTTATGTGCTGGTCCACGCTTCGGCGGAAGGCATGCTGACCATGCGCAACCGCAAGGACACCTGTATCTGGGACGGAAGCTTTGTGGAAAGGCAGAGGGGGATTCCGGGATTCATTTCCATTGTGGGACATGTCCCGACCTTCATTTTAAGAGGGTATCCCCAGGAGGAAGCGTATATCTGGCGCAGCCCCAATGGGCGCATCATTGATATAGACTGTGGCGCCGTGTTCACGGAGTATGGCGGGCGGCTCGCCTGCCTGTGTCTGGAGACCGGGGAAGAGTTTTATGTCAGCGGAAATGACGAGGGTGCGATATAGCTTTGCCCATCGTTAGATAGGATGATATGGTATAGACTGCGCGCAGCAGCGGGCAATATTGTGCGCAGGATGCGCAGAGCGTGACAGAGAGTAAGTGAGGTTGGACATGAGGATACAGTACAGAGTGCGGGAGGACGGAATCGAAGTGGTGCGGTGCTTCGGCACGGACGGGGAAATCAGCCTGCCGGGACAGATAGAAGGGCTTCCGGTAAGAAAAGTCGCTCCCTATGCATTTTCTGCCAGAAAGGAAAAAGAAGACGGGGATGTGCATACCTTTGTGACAGAAGAGACGTTTTTTCACGGGGATGAAGTCCTCCTGGCGGGGCTTGCGGTGCAGAGTGTGAAATTCCCGGATACTTTGGAACAAATCGGGAATTACATTTTCTATGGCTGTAAGAATCTGCGCAGGCTGGAGTTTTCCAACCGCCTGATGCAGATTGGCAGCGGGGCATTTACGGGCTGCAGCGGTCTTGCCAGCCTGCACGTGAGCATGCTGGATGGGGAAAAGACTTGTGTGAAAGAGATACTGGGGGATTTATGGCAGCGGATAGACGTTGCCTTTTCCTATGCAGACGGGCATACCGCCCGTTTTGTCTTCCCGGAACACTATGAGGAGGCGGTGGAAAATACCCCTGCGCGGATTCTCTTTACCCAGCATCACGGGTCGGGCAATAATTACCGGCAGTGCTTCTACAATAAGGAGTTGGACTGCCGTAAATACGATGAATTGTTTGCTGTTGCCAGAGCCCATGATGATATAGAAGTCCTCTCGGATTTAATTTTCGCCAGACTATGTTCTCCTGTGGAACTTACAGAGAAAGCGCGGCTTGCCTACGAGGATTTCGTGAGAGAAAAGCAGGAGGAAATCCTTGCGTTTCTGGTAAAAACAGAGAAGTTGGAAGCCTTGGAGACAATGGCGGAGCGAAAGCTGTGGACCAGACAGGGAATAGAAGCCGGGATAGAAGCAGCGGCAAAAGGACAGAGGGCGGAGGTGTTGAGCTTCCTGATGAATGAAAAACATAAAAATTTTGCCGGGGAGAAAAAGAAATTTATATTGTAGAAATGACAAAGACAGAAAATAACTCCCGCCTTTAGGCGGTGAATCACTCAGGAAAGGAGGCGCCTTTTATGGGGCTTGATGAAGCGACGCAAAGAGAAGCGGCACAGCGGTTAGAAGCGATTGGCTGCCAGATTCTGCGCGCCTCCAGAGACGAACTCTACCTGGGCATGCGCTTCATGGATGTGGCGCTCAGCAGCTTTGCCTATTGCATGGCAGGGGAGGTATCGCCCTTTGGTACGGACGGTAATACCATCTATTTCCACCCTTCCCAGTTGGGCGGGCTGTACCGGGAAAACCGTATCCTCGTAAATCGCGGATATCTGCACATGGTGCTGCACTGTATTTTCCGGCATATGATAAAAAGGGGAATGGACTTAAGATACTGGGATTTGAGCTGTGACATCGCGGCGGAACACATCGTGGACGGATGTGACCACCGCTCTGTGCGCTTTTCACGGAGTCTTCTGCGCCGGGAGACCTACCGGAAGTTGGAGGAACAGAAGCGGACTCTCCACGCGGAGCGGATTTACAAGGTGTTAAGGCAGTGGGAGCTGTCAGAGGAACAACTGGCTAAGCTGGAAAAAGAGTTCTACGTGGATGACCACAGATACTGGGAGAATCAGCAGCCGCAGAAGAAGCCGGACGAGAGCCTCAACCGGAAATGGCAGGAGATTGATGAGAAGATGGAGACGGATTTGGAGACATTTTCCAAAGAGGCAGCGGAGAAAAGCGGCGGATTTCTTGAGGAACTCAAGGTGGAAAATAAAGAACGGTACGATTACAAGGAATTTCTGCGGAAATTTTCTGTATTTCGGGAAGAACTTGCTGTGGACCCGGATACCTTTGACTACAACTTCTACAGCTACGGGCTTTCCCTCTACGGAAACATGCCGCTCATAGAACCCCAGGAGACAAAAGAGGTCAGGAAAGTGCGGGAGTTCGTGGTCGTGGTGGACACATCCATGTCCTGTTCCGGGGAGCTGGTGAAAAAGTTTCTGGAACAGACCTACAGTGTACTGACGGAGCAGGACGGTTTCTTTCGGAAGGTCAATATCCATATCATTCAGTGCGACGAGGAAGTACAGTCTGACATGAAAATCACCTCCGCCGAAGAACTGAAGCATTACATGGAGCATTTCCGGCTCTTCGGGGAAGGTGGTACGGATTTTCGCCCGGCATTTGATTACTGCATGAGACTTAAGGAACAGGGGGAGTTTGAAAATCTGAAGGGACTGATTTACTTTACGGACGGATACGGAATCTATCCCAACAAAATGCCGCCCTTCCAGACAGCGTTCGTGTTTCTGGAGGAGGACTACCGTGATGTGGATGTGCCCCCGTGGGCGATGAAACTGATTTTAGAGAAAGATTCTTTAGAGTGACAGCAGGAGGAGATACAGATGGATATAAAACGCGCAAAACAGGAAATCAAAGATTCCATGGAAGCATATTTGAAAAAGGATGCGTTCGGCGCCTATGAAATCGCGCCGGAGCGCCAGCGCCCGGTACTTTTGATGGGACCGCCGGGAATCGGGAAGACCCAGATTATGGCGCAGATAGCCAGAGAACTGAAAATCGGTCTGGTGTCTTATACGATTACCCACCACACCCGCCAGAGCGCGGTGGGGCTGCCCTTTATCCGGGAAAAAGAGTTCCAGGGACAGACATTTTCCGTGACAGAATATACCATGAGCGAGATTATCGCTTCTGTGTACGAGAAGATGGAAAAGACCGGGATGAAAGAAGGTATCCTGTTTATCGATGAAATCAACTGTGTGTCAGAGACGCTGGCGCCCATGATGCTGCAGTTCTTACAGGGAAAGACATTCGGCAACCAGGCGGTGCCGCAGGGATGGATGATTGTGGCAGCAGGCAACCCGCCGGAGTACAACAAATCTGTGCGGGAGTTCGACGTGGTGACTCTGGACCGATTGAAGAAAATCGATGTGGAAGCGGATTTCCCGGTGTGGAAAGAGTATGCCTACCGCCAGGAAATTCATCCGGCAGTCATTTCCTATCTGGAGCTGCGCAGGGAGAATTTCTACCGTATAGAAAATACGGTGGACGGGAAACGTTTCGCCACAGCTAGGGGATGGGAGGATTTGTCCGAGCTGATACGTGTCTACGAAAGTCTGGGGAAAAAGGCGGACAGGGACGTGGTATTCCAGTATATCCAGCATCCGATGATTGCCAAGGATTTTGCTAATTATCTGGAGCTCTATTATAAATATAAAAAAGACTATGGAGTGGAAGATATTCTGCAGGGAAAATGGACGCCCGCCACGCTCCAGAAAATCAAGGCAGCGCCTTTTGACGAGCACCTAAGCATCGTCAGCCTGCTGATTGGGAAGCTTTGCAGCATGTTTTCGGAGTGCCACAGGATGGACACCTTCGTCTCCAAGCTCTACGAATATCTGATTTACTATCGGGACAATGAGGCGGCGATGATGCTGGAGGACGTCAGAAAGCTGGCAGAGGAGGATTTGCAGGCGCAGAGAAAGGCAGAGATTCTGACACGCCGGGAGGAAGAGACATTCCAGAAAGTCATCGATACACTGGGGCGGTACGCGTTGGAACTGAAAGGCGAGCTCTTCATCGGAGACGCGGCATTTGACGAAGTGCGCTCGATGTTCGCACACGAGACGGCGGAGAGGGAGACCTTGATTGAGAAAACATCGGAGACCCTCACCCACGCCTTTGACTTTATGGAGGCTGCGTTTGGCGAGAGCCAGGAGATGGTTGCTTTTATCACAGAACTGAATGCCAACTATTACAGTGTGTGGTTTATCAATGAAAACGGATGCGACCAGTACTATCGCTATAATAAGGGGCTTTTATTTGACGACAGGCAGCAGGATATCATGCGGCAGATGGACGAGACGGAAGGGCTTTTAAATGTAGCTCTGAAATAGATTTTACAGGAAAGATGTGTTAAAATAGACAAAGAGTGTAAAAAGCCGCGAGGCGGCCTGGACAAAGTTAAGTGAAGTCATAGAAATGAAACAGGATGGAATTTCATAAAGGAGGATGTGCTATGAATGTCAGAGAAATGAGAAATGACGCGCTGGGAAAACGGGTTGTAAAGGCGCTGGAATCCCGCAATATGGAAGCGTATTATGTGAAGACAAAAGAAGAGGCGGTCTGTAAGGCGCTGGAGCTGATTCCCAAGGGAAGTACGATTAATATGGGCGGTTCCGCCTCTGTCAGAGAGTGCGGGCTGGCAGAAGCCATCTCCACGGACGACTATATTTTCTGCGACCGTGACAAGGCAGCGACGCCGGAAGAGAAGCAGGAAATTGCTATGAAGGCATTTACCTGCGATTACTACCTGGGAAGCGTGAACGCCATGAGCGAGGACGGCGTATTCATCAATATCGATGGAAACGCGAACCGTGTGGCGGCATATTGCTTCGGACCGAAAAATCTGCTCCTCATCGTGGGGATGAACAAAATCGTGAAGACTGAGGAAGACGCCATGAGCCGGGCGAGGAACGAGGCGGCGCCCATTAACGCTCAGCGTTTCGGGATTGATACGCCCTGCGTGAAAAACGGGAGCTGCTTTGACTGCAAGAGCGAGCAGTGCATTTGCTGCCAGATTCTTGTGACACGCTTTTCCAGAGTGCCGAAGAGAATAAAAGTGATTCTGGTAGAAGAAAACCTGGGCTTCTGACCTGGATTTCCGCCGGGAAGTTTACAGGAGAAAACTCGAAGGACAGAATTTAAAGAGCAAGGTGTTAGAAGGCAAAGCTTTCAGAGCCAGAGCTTTCAGAAAAGGATTTAAGGAGCAGGCTGCAGAAGATGAGCAGGAAAAGACAGAGCAGAAATGTGGAACACAGAGCCGGACACAGCAGTAGAACGCAGAGCAGACATAAAGAAAACAAGACCGGACACAGCAGTGGAGGGCAGAACAGAAAGAATCGCGCAGGGCAGCAGAGAACAGCCGGAGCAGGGAGCAAAGGATGCAGGAAAAATAAAACCTTTGATATCGTATCAACCATTATCCTCCTCGCTGCTGTCTGCATCTTTGTATTTTCAGCATATAAACTCGTTATGACACTGGTGCCCTACTATGTGGGCGGAAAGGAGTATGACGAGATACGGGATTTGGCAATCACCGCGGATGAGAACGGGGAAGGATTTTCTGTCGATTTTGACGCACTCTTAAAAGAAAATCCGGATACCGTGGCGTGGATTCGCTTTGAGGAGCCTTCTGTTATCAGCTATCCGGTGGTGAAGAGCAAGGACAATGAGGAGTATCTGACAAAGACGTTTACCGCAAATGATAATAAGCTGGGAGCAATCTTTATGGATATGAACTGCAATTCCGGCTTTACAGACAGAAATACTTTTATCTACGGGCACCATTTAAACAGCGGCGGTGAGATGTTCTCCCAGCTGGATGAATACGCCGATGAAAGCTTCTGCAAAGAGCATCCTTATTTCTATATCTATACGCCGGATGGAAAGGTGAGGACTTACCAGGTCTTCTCCGCCGCAGTGGTGAGCGCGACCGGGGAAAACTATAATATCACCTATCCCACAGAAGCGGATTATGAAGCATATTTAGAACTGTGCCGAGAAACTTCCAATTATGCTGTGGATGTAGAGCTGAACGCACAGTCAAAAATTGTCAGCCTTTCAACCTGTACCAATGTCAATGACGCGGAGCGTTTCCTGGTGCAGGGCGTGCTGGTGGAAGAAGCAGGAGGAGAGTAGATGTCGGACAAATATGAAGTAGGGGATACCATTCGCATGAAAAAACCGCATCCGTGCGGGAGCCATGAATGGGAAATCCTGCGTGTGGGGGCTGATTTCCGTCTGAAATGTGCGGGATGCGGGCATCAGATTATGGTACCGCGCAGGCTGGTAGAAAAAAATACAAAAGAAATTACGAAAAAAGCTTGAAACAGGCTGCCCCTTATGGTATGATAATTAACCGTGACATACTGTCGGAAATCCGACAGAAAAGATTATCCTTGCTCCTGAATGATTCGGGGGCCAGAGACCATAAGGAGGTGCGAAACACATGAACAAGTACGAATTAGCTGTTGTTGTCAGCGCAAAGCTCGAAGATGAGGCAAGAGCAGATGTCATCGAAAAAGTGAAAGCATTAGTTACACGTTTCGGAGGCAATGTGACAGACGTCGATGAGTGGGGTAAGAGAAGATTCGCTTACGAGATTCAGAAGATGAAAGAAGGATATTACTACTTTGTACACTTCGAGTCTGACGCAACTGTTCCGGGTGAAGTGGAGCAGCGTATCCGCATCATGGACAATGTGCTCAGATATTTGTGCGTGAAACAGGAAGCATAAAGAAAGAGGTATATATGAATAAGGCGATTTTAGTAGGAAGGCTGACCAGAGACCCTGAGATTCGTTACTCCCAGGGCGAGAATGGAACAGCAGTCGGCAGATATACAGTGGCTGTGGACCGCAGATTTAAGAGAGATAATGAACCGACCGCAGATTTTATCCCGTGTGTTGTCTTCGGACGTTCCGCGGAGTTTGCGGAGAAGTATTTCCGCCAGGGAATGAGAGTTTCTATTTCCGGCAGGATTCAGACAGGAAGCTATACCAACAAAGACGGTGTGAGAGTCTACACTACGGAAGTTATCGTAGAGGAACAGGAATTTGCGGAGAGCAGAGCCGAGAGTGAGGCTAACAGAGGCGCTTACCAGCAGTCAGCTCCAAGCCCGTCACCGAGCGTTGACGCAGGGGACGGATTTATGAATATTCCGGACGGAATTGACGAAGAATTGCCGTTTAATTAGAGTATCGTGAAAGGAGAGCTTAAGATGGCTTACGAAAAAGGAAGCAAACCAGAAGGCGGCTTCAAGAGAAGAGGCCCGGCACGCAGAAGAAAAAAAGTGTGCGTATTCTGTGGTAAAGAGAATAACGAAATCGATTATAAAGATGTAGCAAAGTTAAAGAAGTATGTCTCTGAGCGTGGAAAGATTCTTCCGAGAAGAATCACAGGAAACTGCGCAAAACATCAGAGAGCTTTGACAGTGGCAATCAAGAGAGCAAGACACATCTCCCTTATGCCTTACGTTCAGGACTAATTGATTTAGTTAATATGAGAAAATGGACAAAAGCCTTTAAGTACCGGAATGCTGGTATTTAAGGGCTTTTTCTTTATTATCTCCTTCGGGATGGCGGGCTTTGCCCGGCAAAGTATACCCTAAAGGGCACACCGTAATGCATTCCCTTCGGGACGGCGGGTTTTGCCCGACAAGGTATACCCTAAAGGGCACACCGTAATGCATTCCCTTCGGGACGGCGGGCTTCGCCCGATAAGGTATAACTTGAGATGTGTTTCTTTCAGTAAGAATAGGGAATAAAAAAATTAAGAAATATACAGTTGACAGGTGATGGATAGGCGGAGTATTATAATAATAGTTACTATTATTATAAGTTGCTATCAAGGAGGAAATCTATGAATCATCTACCAATGAGTGTGCGTGTGCCTATCGAGCAGGACAATCCGTCAATTATGAGAAATGAGGACCTTTGTATCAAGTGCGGACAGTGTCGCGATGTCTGTCGGGACTATATCGGGGTACATGATACATACCGTCTTGAGGATACGGGGAACCGCGCTGTCTGTATCAACTGCGGACAGTGTGCGAATGTCTGTCCGGTATCCAGTATTACCGAGAAATATGAGTATCCGGATGTGAAAAGGGTTGTAGAGGACGCAGGAAAAATCGTGATATTCAGTACCTCACCTTCCGTCCGTATCGCTCTGGGGGAAGAGTTTGACATGCCGGACGGAAGCTTTGTCCAGGGGAAAATGGTAGCGCTCTTGAGGAAGCTTGGTGCGGATTATGTTCTGGACACCAACTTTGCCGCTGATTTGACTATTGTGGAGGAGGCAAGCGAACTCATCAGCCGTGTCACGAAACAGAGCGCGCCGCTTCCGCAGTTTACGAGCTGCTGTCCGTCATGGGTGCGTTATGCGGAGACATACCATCCGGATATGCTTGAGCACATTTCCTCAGCAAAGAGCCCCATCGGTATGCAGGGACCGACTATTAAGACATATTTTGCAAAAAAATGGGCTTAGACCCAAAACAGATTGTGAATGTCGCGGTGACGCCATGTACAGCAAAGAAATTTGAAATACGCAGGGAAGAGATGAATGCGGCAGGAAAATATCTGGGCATTGACGGCATGCGGGATATGGACTACGTCATCACTACGCGGGAACTGGCAAAATGGGCAAAGGAAGAGAGCATAGATTTCACAGCACTGGAAGATTCCGAATTTGACCGGCTCATGGGGGAGGCATCCGGAGCAGGTGTGATTTTCGGCAATACGGGAGGCGTTATGGAGGCGGCGCTGCGCACGGCGTATCAGTATATCATGAAAGAGCCGGCGCCTGCACAGTTTTTCCAGCTTACGCCTGTGCGCGGCATGGACGCGGTAAAAGAGGCAGAGGTATCCATCGGCAGTCTGAAGCTGAAAGCCGCAGTGATTTTCGGGACAAAAGCGGCATCCCAGTTTATCAAAAAGTGGCGGGAAACCGGGGAAGAATATCACTTTGTGGAAGTGATGACCTGTCCTGGCGGCTGCATCGGTGGAGGCGGTCAGCCAAAAGGGACTTTATTTAAAGGGGATGAACTGCGAAAAGCCAGGGTAGATGGTCTCTATAAACGGGACAGTGAGATGAAGCTCAGAAGCAGCCATGAGAACAGTGAGATTGTGAAACTGTATGAAGAGTTTTACAAAGAACCGCTCAGTGAACTGGCGGAGGAAATGCTCCATACATCTTATATGGACAGAAGCGCTGATTTAGGAACGGCTCCCCTGCATCAGGAGGAACCAGTTGGGGCTGCGCAGGAGAAGCAGACAGAAAAAGAACAAGATGGTGCAGTGAAATATCGCTGTAAGGTCTGCGGGTATATACATGAGGGGGAACTTCCCGAAGGATTTACCTGCCCGTTATGTAAGCAGCCGGCGTCTATGTTTGAAAAGATAGATTAAATACCGGCTCTGCCTAGTATACTGTCTCATTATGCTGAAAGCCAATGAGACAGTAATTCCACTGACAGAGGTCCTTGTTTATTTTGTCTGAATTGTCAGAAGTCATTTGTTGTTGCCTCAATATGCAGTAGCTGTTTTTGATTACAGGTACAATAAGTTGGATAAAAAATCTGAAAATTCAGTTCAAATAATACAATTATAAATTTATTTAAAAATAATAATGAAAATGTGTTGACAAATAAAAGCCTCTATGCTATTATGTAGTCAATCCAAAAGAGATACAAAATCAAAAAACAGAACATCTCAGAAGGATATTTATCTAAGAGAACAACTCGTGTTCGATTAGGTTAAAAATATAAGGTAAGGAGGCAAAGGTCCAATGGACAGCATATCAGTGTTTACAAATCAATATATCAGTGGTATGGCAAATGAAGGTTCCTGTGAAGTAAGAGACCTTTACCGCAGATAGTGATTCCAGAAAAAGTAGAATGAAAAGATGAATCGGAGAAGAAAGATATCTGGATAAAGCGTAGATTTCACATTTGCAGATATATTGTATGAGATACCACATATAACAGAGTTTCTGAAGATGTGTAAAGAAACATCAGACAGAATATCATCTCATAAAGGGAAGCATATAGTTATAGAAAGAATAATTGAGTAAGCGGTTGGAATACTTGGATAGTGGTACTGCAATTGTTGAAAAATTATAGAAATAATAACCAGGGATGCTTTTAGAATATGCGGTGGTACCTACACCGACCTGCGGGGGAAGGTAAAGGGATTCTCGTTATAAACCTAAAATTTATTGAAGGAGGGAAGATTTAATAAGCTGGTCTTAATAAATCGACCAAAGAATCAATAAAGAAAAGGTAAAGGTCTTACAGGAACATTTAGAAATCAAGAGAATTCCTCCGATATAAATATAAAAGAATGAAAAAATTAAATAAATCATAAAATGCATCTTCAATGTCAATTGAGGATGCATTTTTTTGACATTATGCAAGTCGTATGGTAAACTAGGGAGAGAATTATCGTCTTATGGGAACGGACAGAAATTGCAGAAAATATAAATATTTAATGAGGTGAGTGCAGTGGACAAGTATGAATATAAGTTAAAGACAGAACAGATGCTTGAACTTATGGAAGACGGCGCGTATGACAAAGCGGCTGAGATTGCTGACACAGTTGACTGGAAGAGAGTGCGGAATGTGACGATGTTGACAAATGTCAGTGATATCTACGAGAAGAACAGGGAGTATCAGAAGAGCTATGATGTTTTGAATATTGCGTATCACCGGGCTGAGGGGAGCAGGAAGGTGATTTATCGTCTGTGTACACTGGCGCTGAAGACGGGGAATGTAGACGAGGCGATTGACTATTATGATGATTTCATGCAGATAGCTCCCAAGGACCCGAACCAGCATATCCTCAGATACCAGATTCTGCGCGCGCAGAGAGCTCCTGTGGAGCAGCAGATTGAGGCTCTGGAGGAGTTTAAGAAGGCAGAGTATATAGAAGAGTGGGCGTACGAACTGGCGAAGCTGTATCAGGAAGCGGGTATGACTGCAGAATGTCTGGAAGAGTGCGATGATTTAATTCTGTGGTTCAGCGAGGGGCAGTATGTCTATAAGGCGATGGAACTGAAGATGCAGTATAAACCGCTGACACCATCCCAGCAGGAAAAGTATGACCACAGATATGAAAAACTGTCTTCTGAAACAGAAGAGATGCCGAATATCATAGAGTACAGCGAGAGAAAGAAAGAAGCCGAAGCAGCGGAAGCAGAAGAAGGTGCCGAGGCGGAGGAGGTTTCCGCGGGGGCTTCTGATACAGAGTCAGATGGCGAAGTTTCCCCGGAGGACAGACCGGCAGGCGTTGTGAAGAAAAGCCGGATTGGAAGCACGATGCGTTTGGACGAAGCGCTGCAAAAGCTTCTCCACCCGTCCGAGGAAGCTGAGGAAAAGGCGGAGGAGACCGGAGCCGATGACAATAAAGAGATGGAAGTCGATGAGATAGCAGGTCTTGAGGATGCGATTGATGAGATTGAGTCGGTCGTAGACCTCAATATCGTGAAGGAAGTAGCGCAGGAAAAGGAAGAGAAGCAGACAAAGAAAAAGGCAAACCAGGTACATTCTGTAGCCGGCGCAGTGACAGAACTCACGGTTGACGACGATGAGCCATATGAGGATGAAGAGGAAGAGTTATTGGCGGGTGCGACAGGAGCCCTGTCAGTGGATGAATCCGAAGAACTATCGGCAGATGAATTGGAAGAACTGCCCGTAGATGAATCGGAAGAACTGTCGGCAGGTGAATCCGAAGAATTGCCTGCAGGTGAATCGAAAGAACTTACAGCAGACGAGGCAGAAGAAATGACAATGAATGGAAAACCAAATACACAGCCTGTGGATACGCAGAATGCAGAGGATGGCGCAGAAGAGCAGGTTGAAGGACAGATGAGTTTTGAAGATATCTTTGCTGACTGGGAGAATCAGGTGAAAAGTGATTCTCCAGCGCAGAAGGAGTCGGCAGGGGAGCAGGCTGCCCAGGTGGAAGCGGCATCTGCTAAGTCCGTGCAGACTGCGGAGAAAGCAGAGCCTAAGGCAGAGAAGAAAGCAGCAGAGCCAATCCTTCCGCCGGATATTCAGCGGATGATTGACGAGATAGAGGGAGTTATTCCTGTAGAGGAAGAAAAGCCAGCTCGTCCTATTGTTAAAAAAGCAGAGGAAACCCCACGTGAGAATATGGGAAAAGTGGCGGAAGAATTGCGTATTGCTGATGAATCGGAAGATTTTGAAGACTATGATGACGTATTAGATGAAGATGAATACGATGAATTTTTAGATGAGGGCGAAGATTTCCCGGATGAGGAAGTCGAAGCAGCGGCGTATTCTGAAGAAGAGGAGCCAGTCGTAGAAGAGGCTGAAGAAGAACTTACTGAAGACGAGGACTGGGAAGAGGAAGAAGAGCTTCTCGAAGATGAAGACTGGGAAGAAGAGGAAGAGCTTTCCGAGGACGAGGACTGGGAAGAGGAAGAAGAACTTCTCGAGGACGAGGACTGGGAAGAAGAGGAAGAACTTCTCGAGGACGAGGACTGGGAAGAAGAGGAAGAACTTCCCGAGGACGAGGACTGGGAAGAAGAGGAAGAGCTTCCCGAAGATGAAGATTGGGAAGAAGAGGAAGAGCTTCTCGAGGACGAGGACTGGGAAGAAGAGGAAGAGCTTCTCGAGGACGAGGACTGGGAAGAAGAGGAAGAACTTCCCGAGAATGAAGATTGGGAAGAAGACGATACATTCCCGGAGGATGAACTGGAAGAAGATAATGGAAGACCAGATTTAGATGAAGAATTTCGTCCGAACCCGGCGCACAGCATGGAGCCGGATGACAGAGAAATTCCGGACGATGATGACGATGAGATGGATATTCTCTCTGCGACTACACCGCTCAGCAGGAAGGAAACAGCGAAGCTGATTGCTACAGGTAAGACAGCGCCGCTTCCGCTGGATGAGATTTCGGATGCACTGTCGATGTCAGATACTGGTTTCGTTGTACACGGACGTTATGATTTGGCAACACAGAGCGGCATCGGTACCCGCGCGGGGCTGACAGAGGAGCAGAAGAAGCTGTTCTCCTATTTCGTACCGGTGCGCGGTATGAGTGAGCAGCTTGTAGATGTGCTGGAGCAGGACAGAAACTGTACGAACAGGGAAGGAACATCCAGAACCGGAAACCTGCTTATCATCGGTAATAAAGGAAACGGTAAAACTGTACTGGCAGTTGATGTTGTCAAGGCAATCCAGAAACAGAGAAATATCCGTCAGGGCAAAGTAGCAATCGTGACCGGAGATTCTTTGAATAAAAAGAAAATCAGCGATATTTTCGGAAAACTGTACGGCGGCGCGCTGATTATTGAAAAAGCGGGCAAGATGAATGAGAAGACCGTTGCCAGACTCAATAAGGCAATGGAGAGAGACACCGGGGAACTGCTCATTGTACTGGAAGAGCAGAGAAAACCTCTGGACAGACTCCTCTCCTCTAACCGGGAGTTCAGGAGAAAATTCACCTGCCGTCTGGAAGTGCCGATTTTCATCAATGACGAGCTGGTTACCTTCGGACAGACCTACGCACAGGAGAACGGATACCGCATTGACGAGATGGGAATCCTGGCGCTCTACAGCAAGATTGACTCTCTGCAGAGAGAGGACCACGCAGTTACGGTAGCGGAAGTAAAGGATATCATGGATGAAGCGATGCAGCACTCACAGAAAGCTTCCGCGAAGAAGCTCGTGAAGAGAGTATTCGGAAAGAATACAGACGATGCAGATAGAATTTTGTTGTCAGAGAAAGATTTTAATGTATAAATAGACGGATGGGAGCCTGGGAAGGTGAAAGTTCGGATATAAAGAAATGAGAGAATAAAGAACTGTGGGAAGGCACGGTATTTCGGAAGAAGCTGAAGTACCGTGTCTTTTTTTGTTTAATAGGAAATTTCACCGAATTTCCTATTAAACAAAAAGCGCCCCGGCAGTATTTATCATACAAAGTATGGGAAAGACAAAATGTAGAAATATACTATATTATTATAGAATTGTGCCATAAAAGCGGAAGAAAATGGATTTTATAATATAACCATGTTACAAATACCAGAGATTCAAAAGGAGGAAAAAGCATGAAAAAGAGAGTGTTGACAGCTCTGCTCGCAGGACTCATGGTGGTATCCATGGCAGGATGCGGCGGAAGCAAAGATGACAGCAAGTCAGGAGAGTCCGGGGGAAAACAGGATTTAGTCATTATGATTACGAATCCGGGTGAGACCAACGAGGCAGTGGAGCAGAAGCTGATTGACGAACTGGGTGACAAGTACAACATCGTTACAAAGACATGGAACTCTGCAAATGTAGAGCAGACAGTTAAGACTGCGGCTGCTGCAAATGAGCAGATTGACCTGGTGCAGTACTGGCCGAACCAGATGAACAGTTTTACTTCTGTTGATTTGGCTACAGATTTGACAGAGTACATGGATGACGAGTGGGCTGCCACATTTAACGAAGGTATGCTCGACATCGGAACATATGACGGCAAACTTTACAATGTACCTTATAAGACCGTATATCCGGCAATGATTGTTGACTATGAAGTAACCCGTGCAGCGGGAATCGATGACAGCGAAATCAAGGAGCAGATGACATGGGACGAGTTCCTTGACTTGTGCAGAAGGATTGAAGATAACACAGACGCTTCAGGAGCAGGTGTGCAGGCTGAATATGCATGCTGGCTTGTAAGAAATGCGGAGATGCAGATTTGGGATACAGACGAGGAACTGGACGCATGGAATGCCGGAGAAGTTTCTTTCAAAGACCCGAAGATTGTAGAAGCAATGGATATGGTAAAAGCTGTATTTGATGAAGGATTGTTCTATCCGGGCGAGGGTGCTCTGGCAGTGACTCCGGACCAGATGTACGGAGCTATGTCCTCCCATAAAGTAGGATTTGCATTCTTCCCGACAACTTCTATCAAAGTAGCACTTGACAATTCCGGTATCACAGATTACACAATCTGCGATTATCCGGCAATGGGCGACAACCCGACAAACCCGCTGCTTGGCGGATGTGACGGATACTTTATCCCGACATGCGCGAAGAACGTAGATGGCGCGGTGGAGGCTATGAAGTTCCTCACAAGCGAAGAAATCAACACCTTCCGTGCAGAAGGCGGACAGGTACCGACAGGAAAAATGTCAGAGGATGCAGAGATTGATGAAGAACTGCTGACCGCAATTTCCAGATGTACAGACCAGATTTATCCGACAGAGATTATCAATGTCAGCGCAGAACTTTCTGATTACTTACAGAACCAGATGCCTGCAAACTATATCTATAACGGAGAGGCTGCTCTGGATGAACTGGAAGCACTCAGAGAGGCAGCAGCAGGAAATTAACGGCAGAACAAAAGCAGACAGCTGACAGCTGGATAAGACAGCGAAACAAAAAGGATTTCATTACTGCCTCGGAACGACTGTTTTGGGGCAGTAACTGTGTCATGGGAGAAAAGGAGGAGTCGATTTGGCAGAGAAGAAAGCAGTGGTAAAACAAGGCGGAATCTCCACAACCAGGAAGCTGCAGCTCATCGGAGGGCTGTTCAGTCTGCCTGCGCTTGTGATGGTGATGTTCGCCACGATTATTCCGGTTGCCTGGAATATCGTATTGAGTTTCAATAACTGGAACGGTGTGACAGATATGGAGTTCACCGGATTTTCCAACTACAGCGCATTATTCGCGGACAAGGCAAGCATGAAAGCGATTGGATATTCCCTTGTCATTGCGTTAATTGCGACAGTGGTGGCGATGGCATTTGGTATTATTACGTCTCTCTTGATATATAAAGTGACAAGAGTGGAGGGTGCTATTTACCGGTTTGTATTCTACAGCCCGGTCATGCTTCCGCTTTCTGTAGTCGGTCTGCTGTTCACACTGGTACTGGCAACGGACGAAGGGCTTTTGAATAACCTGCTGGCGGCGGTAGGGCTCGAAAATCTGCAGCAGGCATGGCTGGCACAGAAAGGACTGGTTTTAGTCGTCATCGGTATCGTACAGGGCTGGAGGAGCAGTGGTACGGTTATGATGCTGATTTATACAGGTCTGATTGGTCTGCCTACAGATTTGTTTGAGTCTTCCAAGTTGGATGGCGCTACGTACAGACAGGAAATCCGCTATATCATCCTCCCGCTCTTAAAACCGACGATTCAGTTGGCACTGTCCATGTGTGTTATGAGCGCGTTCAAGACATACGATATTGTATTCTCCATGACAGGCGGAGGTCCTGGAGATATTTCCAAGACAGCGCCGCTGAAAATCATAGAGCAGGCGTTTATGTTCAACAAATACGGACTTGCGGCGGCTAACAGTGTATTCTACGCACTTATCGTTGTTGTGATTCTGTTCATCTTAAGAAAAGGAATAGGAGGCGAGAAATATGAGTACTAAAGCAGCCGTTATGCAGCAGCCAAAACAAGGGAAAAAAGTACCGGTATTCGGTATCGTGTGCAGGATAGTACTGATTGCGATGGTCGTAATCTGGATATTTCCGGTCCTGTTCTCCCTGATGACATCTTTTAAGACATTGGATGAATTTTTTGCTAATATTTGGGCGATTCCCAAACAGTTTGGCATTGAAAACTTTATCAAAGCATTTTCCCAGGGAAATATCGGGGAATATTTTATGAACAGTATCATCATCGCGGCTTGCTCTCTGATTGCCATTGAGATTATTTCCACGATGGCGGCGTACTCTCTGGCAAGACTGCGAATCCCATGTTCAGGAGCAATCATTATGGCATGCTTTGCTATTCAGCTGCTTCCGACAGAGACAATCATCATTCCCTTATATAAAATGATGTCCAGCATGGGACTTTTGGGCGTGAAATATCTGCCAATCATCCTGGCATATGTGGGATGGTCCATACCGGGAACGACGGTTATACTGAAGAACTTCTTTGATACAATACCGAAAGAACTTTTGGAGGCGGCAAGAATTGACGGCTCCGGAGAAATCAGAAATTTGTTTAAGATTGTGCTGCCGCTGATGAAGGGCGCGCTGGCAACCTGTATTGTCATGAACTTTACCTTTGTATGGGGCGAGCTGATGTGGGCGAACACCGCCACACTGACGACGACAGAAGGTCTGCCGCTGACCGTAGGTCTTATGAACTTCAAAGGAGAGTTCGGAACCAACTGGCCGCTCTTATGTGCAGCTATCTGTATGATTATCATTCCGCTGTATGTTGTATTTTTATTCCTGCAGAAATACTTTGTTTCCTCCCTTACCGCAGGAAGTGTAAAAGGCTAAAACCATAAAAAGGACGGTATAAAAATGAGAATACATAATCTGAAAATCAACCATATCACAAACCCTCTCGGATACTGGTACAAGACAGTGAGCGCCTCCTATCTGGTGGATGAGGCAGAGGGACAGGTTCAGGAGAGCGCGCGTATCCGTGTAGCAGAGGATATTGATTTCGCGAAGATTGTTTTTGATACCGGGAGAAGCAAGGAGGTGTCCTGTACAGGGACACCTCTTCAAGTCGCTTTAAAACCCCGCACAAGGTATTACTGGAAGGTGCAGGTGTGGGATGAGCTCGGTAATGAGGGGGAAAGTGAGCCTCAGTGGTTTGAGACAGGGCTTTTGGATACGCCGTTTCAGGGAATCAGCATCTCCCCGACTTTTGATGAGAGCATCCAGCCGGTGTATATAAAGAGCTTTTTTCTGGAGCAGATGCCGGATACGGCGCGCCTCTATATTGCCTGCCTCGGCGTGTATGAAATCTTCTTAAACGGGCAGCGTGTGGGAGACGAGATGCTGGCGCCAGGATTTACGGTATATGATAAATATGTGCAGTATCAGACATACGATGTCGCATCTTACCTGCAGGCGGGGGAAAACCGCATCGAAGTCAGTGCCGGGGATGGATGGTACAAGGGAATGTATGGCTACCGCCAGAATGAGTTTTACCGGTTGGGCAAGCGCTTTGAACTGATAGCGGATTTATATGCGGACGATGCCTGTGTATTGTCCTCTGATTTGACATGGAAGGTAAGAAAAAGCCAGATTATTGAGACGGATATGTATGACGGAGAAGTATACGTTGCGACCTTTGATGACACGCAGGAGTATCCCGTACAGAAGGGGCAGCTTCGCACAGAGGTCTTAAAAGAGCGCCTCGGAGTCCCTGTGAAAATCATGGAGACCGTCAAGCCGAAAGCAGTGCTTCACACGAAAGCAGGAGAGACGGTCATCGATATGGGACAGAATATGACCGGATATATCAGCTTTTTCTGCCGGGAGCCAAAAGGAGCGAAAATACTTATAGAGCACGGGGAAGTGATGCAGGACGGCTGTTTTTATAATCAGAACTACCGCACGGCAAAGGCGCGGTATGAGTATATTTCCGATGGCAAAGAGCGCTGGGTACATGCCCGTCTGTGCTATTTTGGCTTCCAGTACCTCAGGGTGACAGGGATTTCCGAAGTGCGGCTGGAGGATTTTGAAGGGCAGGTTCTCTACAGCGAACTGCCGCAGATTGGAAAGATGGAGACAGGGCATGAGCTTTTGAACCAGCTTATGAAAAATATTCTCTGGAGCCAGAAAGGAAATTTCCTGGATATTCCCACAGACTGCCCGCAGAGAGACGAGAAGATGGGATGGACGGGAGATGCGCAGATTTTTGCGGAGACCGCCTGCCTGAATATGGAGTGCTATCCCTTCTTCCGAAAATACCTGCATGATATTGCGTTGGAGCAAGAGGAGACAGGCGGACTGGTGCCGCAGATTGTGCCGTCTGTGGGAAGAAATGAGCGGACTTCCGCAGCGTGGGGCGATGCGGCAGTTATTATCCCCTGGAAGCTGTACGAGATATACGGCGATGTGTCTATCCTGGAAGAACAGTATGAGAGTATGAAAGGATGGATTTCCTATATCGACCACGAAAATGCCCGGCTGGGGACAAACCCGGATTTGTGGCAGAATGGATTCCACTACGGGGACTGGCTGGCACTGGACGGCGGATGCTATCATATGCCAACCGGCGGTACGGAGGTCTTCTATGTATCCTCCGCTTATTTCTTCTATTCCACAAAGCTGCTGGCAAATGCGGCGAAGGTGCTGGGAAAGACAGAAGAAGCAGAGCAGTACGCACAGAAGGCAGAGAGAATCCGACAGGCAATCTTAAAAGAGTATTTCACAGGAAGCGGGCGCCTTTCGATGGATACCCAGACCGGATATATCGTTGCCCTGGTATTTGGGATTGTCAAGGAGAAAGAGCAGAAAGAACGGATAAAAGAACAGTTTATCCGCCGCATGAAGAAGGACGGTTGCAGTTTGAAGACCGGATTTGTGGGGACGCCTTTCCTTCTGGAGGCGCTTTCCATGTGCGGAAGAGAGGATATGGCATATCAGATTCTTTTGGATGAAGGATTTCCAAGCTGGCTGTTCCCGGTAAAAATGGGGGCGACAACCATGTGGGAGCGATGGGATGCGCTAAATCCCGATGGAAGCATGAGCAGCACGGGCATGAACTCTCTGAACCATTATGCCAACGGTTCCGTGGAGGCGTGGATGTACCACCATATCGCGGGAATCTGCCCGGAAAAGGACGGGGCAGGTTTTAAAAAAGTGCGGATTGCGCCGAAACCGCATGCAAAACTTTCCTATATGTCATACCGGTTTGACAGCGCCTGCGGTACCTACCGGATACACTGGGAAGTGCTAAAAAAGGAGCAGCAGGATTGGATGGAACTGGAGATTACGGTTCCCTTTGGGGCAGAAGCCAACATTGTGCTCCCCTATGTGGACGGCATGGTAGAGGAAAACGGAAAAGAGAATCCGGAATTGACTTCGGAGGCAGGCTTTGTGCGCAAGGCGGGAAGGTACCACTATACCTATGCTTTGCAGAAAGCGTTCCGCCCCCACTACTCCCTGGAGGACAGTGTAAAAGAAATGGTGAAAAACCCGGAGCTTAAAAAATATCTCTATGAGAAGGTGCCGATGCTTTCCCAGGTAGATGGCGCGGAGATTCAGCAGATGACCTTAAAAGAGATGAGCGCTCTTCCGTTTTTCCTGGGGCTTGGTACAAGGCTGGGGCTCGGCGAGGATGTGCTGGAGGAAATCGAAGCGCATATTTCACAGATTGAAAAATAAAAGAATGGTGAAGTGAAAAATTTCTTGTAAGATAGCAGGAGGATAGAACATGAAAATTACAGAGGTAAATACATATTTTGTGCGCCCGCGCTGGGGATTCGTGGAAATCGTGACGGACGACGGGTATACCGGATGGGGAGAGGCGGTGCTGGAAGGGCATACGGCAACCGTCCTTGCCTGCGTGCAGGAGATGAAGGATTACCTGCTGGGGACGCCTGCCGGGGATATTGAAAAGATATGGACCACCCTGTACCGCGCCGGATTTTACCGCGGAGGCGGCGTGCTCATGAGCGCTATCTCAGGGATTGACCAGGCATTGTGGGATATCAAAGGAAAATATTTCGGGGCGCCGGTCTATGAACTTTTGGGAGGCGCCCAGAGGGACCGCATGCGGGTATATTCCTGGATAGGAGGGGACCGTCCTTCCGATGTGGGGAAAGCGGCCCTGGAGAAAAAAGAGGCGGGTTTTACCGCAGTCAAGATGAATGGGACAGAGGAGCTGCAGTACATTGACAGCTATGAGAAGATTGATGCCGTATTAAACCGCGTGGGCGCGATTCGGGACGCCTGCGGGAAGTATTTCGGGATTGCCGTAGATTTTCACGGACGTGTACATAAACCCATGGCAAAAATCCTGGCAAAAAAGCTCCAGGAATACGATTTGATGTTTATTGAGGAACCGGTGCTCTGCGAGAATATGGAGGACTTTAAAGAAATCGCTGCTTCCTGCGACATTCCCATTGCGACAGGGGAACGGCTCTACACCAGATGGGATTTCAAGCGGTTGTTCCAGGCGGGCGGCGTGGATATCATCCAGCCGGACCTTTCCCACGCGGGAGGAATCACGGAAGTGAAAAAGATTGGCGCTATGGCGGAAGCTTACGATATAGCGCTGGCACCGCATTGTCCGCTGGGACCCATCGCACTGGCTTCCTGCCTGAATGTGGATGCGGTCTGCCACAACGCGGTGATTCAGGAGCAGAGCATGGGAATCCACTACAATGTAGGAAAGAGCGTGCTGGATTATGTGAAAAATAAAGAAGATTTCAAGTTTACAGACGGCTTTGTGGAGCTTCCCAAACTGCCGGGTCTGGGCGTGGAGGTTGACAAAGCGCTCGTATTGGAGGAAAATAAAAGTCCACACAACTGGAAAAATCCGGTCTGGCATCACCCGGACGGCTCAATCGCAGAGTGGTAAATTTTAGATAGGAGGCAAAGTGCCGTGGAATTAAGAAGTCAGAAATTGAGAGAGATTGCGCCGGAGCTTGACCCGCTCCGGCTGGGAACAGGATGGAAATTAGAAGATTTGTCAAAACCGCAGATTATCATTGAGAGTTCTTTTGGAGACAGCCATCCGGGGAGCGGTCATCTGCTGGAGCTCGTAGAAGAGGCGCGCGCAGGCGTCAGTGAGGCTGGCGGACATGGAGCACGTTATTTCTGTACGGATATCTGCGACGGGGAAGCGCAGGGACACGATGGAATCAATTATTCTCTGCCGTCCAGAGATATGATGGCAAACATGATGGAAATCCACGCCAATGCCACACCGTTTGACGGCGGCGTGTTTATCGCGAGCTGCGACAAGAGTATGCCGGCACATTTGATGGCAGTGGGGAGAATCAACATCCCTTCTATTATTGTGACCGGAGGCGTCATGGATGCGGGACCGGACTTGCTCACGCTGGAGCAGATTGGCATGTACAGCGCCATGTATGAGCGCGGGGAGATTACCAAGGAGCAGTTAGATTTCTATAAGCACAATGCCTGTCCGTCCTGCGGGGCATGTTCCTTTATGGGGACGGCTTCTACCATGCAGGTGATGGCGGAGGCACTGGGGCTTATGCTGCCGGGAAGCGCGCTGCTTCCCGCTACCAGCACGGATTTGCGGGAGTTCGCAAGAAAGGCGGGGCAGCAGGCGGTATGGCTGGCAAAGGAGAACTTAACCCCGGATAAAATCGTGACGAAGGAGTCCTTTGAAAATGCTATCATGGTACATGCGGCAATTTCCGGGTCCACCAATTCTCTGCTGCACCTCCCGGCAATCGCCAAAGAGTTCGGGATTGAGATTGACTCGGATACTTTTGACAGGCTGCACAGGGGAGCGCACTATCTGCTCAACATCCGCCCGGCAGGAGAGTGGCCCGCACAGTTCTTCTATTACGCCGGCGGCGTGCCGACTATCATGGAAGAAATCAAGAGTATGCTGCATCTGGATGTCATGACTGTGACCGGAAAGACACTGGGAGAAAACTTAGAGGAGCTCAAAGCGAACGGCTTCTATGAAAAATGTGGAAAATATCTGGAAAAATGGAATCTGAAGAGGGAAGATATCATCCGGCCATTTGACAAACCTTTCGGCACGGATGGCAGCATCGCTATCCTGAAAGGAAATCTGGCAGAGGAAGGGGCAGTGGTGAAGCACACCGCCGTGCCAAAAGAAATGTTCCAGGCAGTTTTAAAGGCACGTCCCTTTGACTGTGAGGAGGACGCCATCCATGCGGTGCTGACGCATCAGATTCGCCCCGGCGATGCGGTGATTATCCGCTACGAGGGACCAAAAGGGAGCGGGATGCCGGAGATGTTCTACACCACAGAGGCAATCGCTTCTGACAAAGAGCTGGGAGCGAGCATCGCCCTTCTGACTGACGGAAGATTTTCCGGTGCGTCAAAGGGACCCGCAATCGGACACATTTCGCCGGAGGCGGCGGAGGGAGGCAATATTGCTCTGGTGGAAGAAAATGACCTGATACAGGTGGACATTCCCGGAAGGATTTTGCGCATTGTCGGAATCAACGGGGAGGAAAAATCGCCGGAAGAGGTGGAAGCAGTGCTCGCGGAGCGCAGAAAAGCGTGGAAGCCAAGGGAGAACCGCTATAAACACGGCGTGCTGAAACTCTTTGCTGACAAAGCAGTCTCCCCCATGAAGGGTGGTTACATGGAGTAACCGCTCCGCAAAGTCAGACCTCATCGGAGGGAACCTTGCGGAAGGAACCGGCGTTTTTCCCGGTATATTTCCGGAAGGTTTTGGAAAAGTAGGCGTAGCTGTTGAAGCCCACTTCCGCGGCAATTTCGTTGATGGGCTTGCTGGTGTAGGTGAGCATGGTGGTTGCCTTTTGTATCCGCAGTTCAATGAGATAGTCGGTGAAGCTTTTCCCCACTTCCTTTTTGAATTTGGCGGAGATATAGTTGGGCGTCCGGTCAAATTTTTCCGCCACAGACTCCACGGTGAGCGGCTCGCGGAAATGGTCATTCAAATAGACGCAGATATTCTGGATGATGCCGGAATAAGATTCTGCCGATATCAGAGGGCTGGTCTTGAGGGACTGGAGCACAAAGGTGCGAAACGCATGTAAAATCGTATCAAAATGCGTATGCGGCGTAAGCACGTTTTGCTCAAACTCAGGGCTGCCCTCTAATTTTGTGTGCCGGATGAGGTGAAAATACAGGCGCTTAAAAAAGGCTGTCACCTCTTCGGGCTGGTACCACTGTGTGGAACATTCTTTCTGTATTTCCGAAAAGATGCCGTTTATCTTTTCCTCATCAATGGATTGAAGCGCGGAAACGGTCTGCTCGATGTAATCCTTCTGTCGGGCTTCCGGGAAGGAGGGCATGGAAAAAGCGGCATCCTCCTGATATAGAAGGATACTTCCGGCGCCTTTGTAGAATGTCATATCGATTGCCCGCCATGCCTGCGCATAGGCGGTATGTACCTCGGAAATACCTACGGTATTGGAGATTCCGGCGGTGACGGCAAGTTTTCTGTCAGAGAGCTTTTGATTGAGGCTCCTTAAGACATTGCGAAGTTCGGTAAAAAGGGCGTGGTTTACCAGGGTAGAGTAGTCGCCCTGTTCCAGGAGAAGATAGCAGTTATCTCTTGCCGGAACAGGCATGAGACATCTTACGCTGTTCAGGCAGTCTTTGAACAGGTCAGCGGCAGAAACATCAATATCAGGCTCTCCGCCTGAAGAATCCGTACTTTCTATTCTCAGGACAGCGGCAAAGAGAAGATTATTTTCTACACAGAGTCCGTATTTGGATTCCAGAAGCTTTTTGACCCGATCCGGATGGTTAATTTTTTCGCCTAAAGAGAGGGCGTTTAAGAAAATCTTCTCATATACCCTGTAATAGTCCTGGCTCTCCTGCCTTTCGTTTAAAAGAATCCGCATATTTTTCATGACTAAATCAATGAGCTTCTGGGGCTTGACCGGTTTCAGGATATAATCATCCGCGCCCAGACGGATTGCTTTCTGGGCGTATTCAAATTCCGAGTAGGCGCTCAGGAGGAGATAGCGGCAGGGTTTGTCCAGCGTGCGGACTTTTTCCAGCAGTTCGATGCCGTCCATGTTCGGCATGCAGATATCAGCGATGATGATATCGGGTGCAAATTCTTTCAGACTTTCGTATGCCTCCAGCCCGTCCGCGCATGCCGCCACTTCGTCAATGCCGCACTTGAGCCAGTCAATACCCTTGGCAATTCCTTCCCGGACCTGGCGGTTGTCGTCAACAATCATCAGTTTCATTGGTATCCTCCTCCGGTCGTACCGTAATCTTTACTATGCTGCCCCAGCCTTTTCGGCTGTAAATGTGAAGTCCGTATCCCTCTCCGCAGGTGAGACGAATCCGTTCATTGATGTTGCGCAGGGCAAACGCTTTTTGGCCGCTGCCGTCTTGGATAAGCCTCATCAGTTCCTGCGCATCGCATCCTGAACCGTTGTCCGCCACATAAATCATCAAATCCTGACCTTTCGACCTCATGCGGATTTTTACTTTCCCGTTATGCTGCACATTTTTCAGACCGTGGTTTACGGAATTTTCAATCAGAGGCTGCAGCAAAAGCTTGGGAATCCGCAGAGAGTAAAACTCTTGCGGCACATCCAGCACAAATTCTATGCGGTCGCCCATCTGACATTCCAGCAGAAAAATGTAATTTTTGATAAACTCCACCTCCTGACTGACGGAAATAATATTCTTGTCAAACTGGAGGATGTGCCGGTAAATATCGGCAAGGGATTCCAACTGCTCGCTGACCTCATAGTCCTTGTTCTGGAAGGCGAGCCAGTGGATGGAATCCAGCGCGTTGTACAGAAAATGCGGGTTCATTTTCGTGAGGAGCATCTCCCGCTCCGCATCTTTTGTTTTGATGGTCTGCAGATACACCTGGTTTATTAAATCATTGATGTGAGCTACCATGTCCTCAAATCCACGTTCCACATTACCAATCTCGTCGTGAGCGGTCTCATAGGATTCCTTTTCCAACACACCGCCTTTGACGATGCTGATACGGTTGGAGAGCCGCTGCAGGGGGTTCAGGATGGTCTTATTCTGTATGATACCATAGACGACGCCGAACAGGATACAGAAGAAGAGCACGCCCAGAATAAAGAGAAGCTGTGTGGTGTAGATATCCAGCTTGTCCATGGTCTGGACGAGATACCAGCCTCCGGTCTCACAGCGGGCATAGAGGACCATCTGTCTGCTTGTGGGGGACACAGAGAAATAACCGGAGTTGTAGAGCATGTCTTGTTTCTCCATCAGCTCCCAGCATTTGCTGCTGTCTTTGGAGTCTGTCTGCTTTTCAAAAAGAACGTCTCCGTTCTGGTCATAGACCAGCACATTCTCGATGATGTTTTCCCCGGCTGCACCTGCTGGGGCAATCGCTTCCAGAATCTCGTCCACATCCAGATAAATACGCACAATCCCCTCTTTTTTGTAGGTCATATCCTGCAGGATAGTGGTGTAGTAGGTCAGCTCATCCAGCAGATAGCTGTTGATGCCCCGCTGAAAAAATACTGAGGATGTAGGCTCCCAGCTTGAGAGGGGTGACTCTGGTTCTTCCTCCGGGAGCAGATATTCGGAGAGGTATTGGTCGCCCCTCTGAAAAAGGAGTTCTCCGTCCTGGATGACAGCAATACAGTTGCAGTAGTCAATTTGCTCTGCCGCGGCGCTCATACGCTCTGAGGCGGTTCGGTAATCCATGACCGAGGCGTCCCCTTCCGCGATTGCCTGTATGGAGCTTTCGCCTGCCAGCGACTTTGCCTCCTGCTCCACCATGGTGTGGAGATTCTCCAGTTCTTTCGCGGATTTGGTAAGCTGACTAATCTGCGCCTCGTATTGATTCTGGGCGCTCAACTTGGTGACGCGCACAGCAGTGAAGAGCCCCAGCAGAGCCATGGGGATAATCATGCAGCCAATCAGGGCAATCAGCATCTTTTGCCGGATAGAAAGGCGGTTAAGTATATTTTTCATAAAAGATATTGATTTACGGAACATATCAAACACCTCATAAAGCAGGGAGTGAAGCGGAATATCTGCGGATATTCCGGATATAGATATTTTACCATAAACGGGGTGGGGTATCAAAAGAAAGAAAAGGGAACTGCCATTGAGAGGAGAAAAATTCATTTCAAATGGCAGTTCCCGATTTTTTTATCAGGAATCCAGATGTGCGACTGCGCTGTATTCTACAGGCAGTCCCTTTTTATACCGTTCCATAAATTTCTCATATCCTTTTACAGAATCCGGTGTTGGTTGTATGACTGTGGTCGTGAAGTCCTTAAATACGATGTTATTCAGATAGTCATCCAGTGTCATGCCTTCCCGCGCTCTATCGAGATAAGCGGCAAGAAGGGCAATGCCCCATGCGCCGCCCTCGCTTGCAGTCTGGCATACGGCAATGGGTACGCCCATAGCGGCAGCAAGAATTTTCTGCGCGGCTTCTTTTGTTTTAAAAATGCCTCCGTGTCCAATCAGACAATCGATTTTAACCTGTTCTTGTTTCATGAGGGTATCCATTCCCAGCTTCATCGCGCCGAAGGCGGTATACAAATGGACTCTCATAAAATTCGGTAAATGGAAACGGGCATTTTCGGGATGAAGGAAAAGGGGACAGCCCTTTGTCAGGCCCACTCCGTGTTCGCCCGAATAAAAGCAGTATGCGAGCAGACCGCCGCAGTCTTCGCTGCCGTCCAGTGCCTTTTGAAAAAGTACTTCGTATAATTTGTCTTCTGTGTATGGAACCTGAAAGGCCTCCAGACATTCGCCGAACAGGCGAACCCAGGCGTTGATATCAGAAGTACAGTTGTTTGAATGTGCCATGGCGACTGGTTTGCCGTCGGGAGTTGTTACGATGTCAAGATTTTCATAAACGCGGGTCAGCGGCTTTTCCAGAACCACCATCGCGAATGCCGAAGTCCCGGCGGAAATGTTTCCTGTTTTTATTCCCACACTGTTGGTCGCTGTCATTCCGGTCCCGGCGTCTCCCTCAGGAGGACACATTTTACAGCCAGCCTGCAATCTCCCGGAAGGGTCGATGAGGCGTGCTCCGCATTCAGTAAGGCTGCCTGCTTCTGTGCCGGCAGTAAGAACGCCCGGCAGGATGCGCTCAGTCTGCCACGGAAAATGATAATCGGAAATCAGTTCGTCAAATTTCTTTAGCATCTCTGTATCATAGTCGTTTTGGTCCGTATCAATAGGAAACATGCCGGAGGCATCCCCGATTCCCACGACTCTTTGTCCTGTCAGTTTCCAGTGTACATATGCGGATAAGGTGCAGATATAATCAATCTTATCCACATGCTCCTCATGGTTCAAAATCGCCTGATACAAATGCGCAATGCTCCAACGCTGGGGAATATTGAACCGAAAAAGCGAGGAGAGCTGTTTTGCGGCTTCAGTGGTGATATTATTTCTCCAGGTACGGAACGGGATCAGCAGCAGTCCGTTTTTGTCGAAAGCCATGTAACCGTGCATCATCGCGCTGATACCTATGGAAGATAAGCGGGTCAGCTCTGCGCCGTAGGATTGGGATACATTGGAAACAAGGTTTTTGTAGCAATGCTGAAGTCCGTTCCAGATTTCCTCCTCTCCGTATGTCCAGATTCCGGATTCCAGATGATTTTCCCAATCGAAGATACCGGTTTCCAATATATTGCCGTCCGGATTGACGAGAACCGCTTTTATACGTGTAGAGCCAAATTCAATTCCAAGCACAGCCTGACCGCTCTCGATAAACTGTTTTATATCTGTTTTCAAATTTATACCTCTTTTTCTTTATGGTTTCTCATTAAAATTGCCATCATAAGCGCAAAGATAAAATAAATAATCGTGCATATAAACTCGGCGGTTTTCATCGTTTCTGCCGAAATTGTGCCTGCCCAAAAGATACATCCGGTGATTACCATGCCTGCTAAGGCTGCATAGCTTATCCAACTGCAGAATTTCGCGGCGGGTGTTTTCTCTGCTTTTTCTGTATCAGATTCCTGCTTATTGACATATTCCTGCAGAGCTTTTTCGTACAGCATCTCCTCTTTTTCATCTTCCGGATACTGTTCTTTTGCTCCCAGCAGTCCGGCGAGAATGGTATAACTTACCATGGCAATTAAAAAGGTAGGAATGAACCAGAAATTCTGATGAATCGGGTTGGTAAACAGCATGATTACAAAGAACAGAAGGCTCAGTCCCCATGAAATCAATGCAGCCCAGTTTATCTCATTTTTGCGGTACAAATTCCAGTAGCGAGTGTATCCAATCTTTGGAAAAATAAAGTGTTCTGTGATACAGATGGCTCCCATGCCGGCTACGAGCAGACCCAGATAAGTCAGGACATCAGCGGCGCTCTGTACACACGGGAAACAGGATACAGCGGTAATGACCGTACCGACAATATAAGTCATTTTCTTATATGTAAATTTAGGAAAAACAGAGTTAAAGGAGAGCGTCACCCTATATATGGTGGGATTGGCAGTTGTCCATCCGGCGATGATGACTCCCAGCAGACCCGCATATCCTAATACCGTAAAACTTACTTCACCGGAATCTAACAGCGCGAGGTTGGAATTTAGCAAAATCGCGGCTGTCGCGCCCATAACACCGGCGCTAATCCATGCAAAATAGTGTCCCACAAACATGCCGATTACGGAAATATAACCGTATTTGGGTGATTTGGCATAGCGCAGTACAGACATGTCATTGAGTCCGAGATGAAGCGCAACGTTGCAGGTCCAGGCGAATCCGACTACATGGATGATTCCCAGTTTCTGACCGCCGGCTGCCGCTCGCTCTGCCCACACCTGAGTGTCAAGGAGACGGAAGAAATCCAATGGGGAATGAATAGCGCCATAATCTACAGCCTGCGCAAGCTGGGGGAGTACACACAGAAATCCGAGGCTGAACAGAATAATCATCCATGGAACACAGGCGGCGGCAAAGCGGGAAACACCCTCAAAACCATTTGCGGCAATAAATATAATGACAGCGCCGAGAATGAGAACGACTAAAATAAATTTGATGCTTGTCGGATACCATTCGTGCTGGATGGGGATGTCAAATACCCTTCGCACAGCGGTTGCGGAGATACTGATACCTGTTGCTCCCAGAGCTGCGAATCCCAGTCCGAATACCAGATTATACAGCTTTTGCACTTTTTTCCCCACAACTCTGTGTAAATAAGAATAAAGGCTTAATCTTGTGTCTGTGGCAAGCGGCGCGCATAAAAGGGCAAAGCACAAAGTTGCCAGAAGATTTCCGATTGCCAATCCAATCAGGATGTCTGAGGCGGAGCAGCCGTACTGTACCAGGGTCGCTCCTATTACAAACTCCGTTGCGGCAATATGCTCTCCTCCGTATAAACCGAAAAATTTGCCGGCGCCGGAAAGGTCCCGGTCGGCTACCGGCCAGTCGCATTTGGGGGTGTTTTGTACTTTTTCTAATAAATTCATCGAAGTCCTCCTGTTTTTTATTGAAAGGGCAGTCCGAGATAAAACTGCCAGGTCCTCTTGATGTTCTTAGTCTGATATTATGAATCGATGGATTATCCTTAAAATTTAATCGCTACTTTGAAATCTCCGTATTTTCCGGCGGCATATTCAAAGGCGCGCTCCCACTCCTCAATAGAGAACATTTTCGAGACAATCCCATCGGTCTTCAGATTGCCGTTCTGGATATTTTCAATCACAAAAGGATAGCAATAGGGACTTAAATGGGAACCAAGTACATCCAGTTCCTTGCGGTCGCCGATGATGGACCAGTCGATGGTCGCGGGTTCCCCAAACACGCTGAATTCTACGAATCTACCCAGTTTGCGGACCATATTTAAACCCTGCTGTACACTGGAAGGATGTCCGGTGGCTTCGATATAAATATCACATCCGTACCCGTCTGTAAGTTCCAGGACTTTTTCCACAACATCTTCCTTGCCCGGATTCATCACGATATCGGCACCAAATTCTTTCGCCTTCTTCAATCTGTTGTCTGCCATATCAAGGGCAATCAGTTTTGCCGGATTCTGCATTCTGGCATAGGTAATCATACCAAGCCCCAGCGTGCCGGCACCGGAAATGACTACGATGTCTTCATTGCGAATCTGCGCCCGGTCAACCGCATGTTTGGAACAGCCATAAGGTTCTATCAGTAATGCGTCTTCAAGCGGAAGATTTTCAGGCACATCCGAGATGACAGCGGTTTTGGGATATCGCACATACTCCGCCATACCTCCGTTGTTTCCCTGTTGGAAGCCAAAAGTAGCGTGTGGCTGACACATCCAATAACGTCCGCTTTTACAGAATTTACATTCGCCGCATGGCACAATCTGGTCCGCGGTAATCCTCTGACCAAGTTTAAAGCCTTTTACATTTTCACCGATTTCTACGATATGACCGAGAAATTCGTGACCCGGAATAAACGGTGGCTCTACCCAGGAGGGCTGTACTTCATCGCCCCAGAACATAGAGGCACCATGATAACATTTTAAATCTCCGGCACAAACCCCACAGCCTTCTGTTTTGATAATGATATCATCAGGACCGCATTTGGGAGCCGGGTAATTTAATTCCAATTTATAATTCCCTTTTCCGTATGCAACAAGCGCTTTCATAGTTTCCGGTACATTACTCATATAAATCCTCTCCTTCGTGTGCTTTGTGTTATTAGTTAAGTAAATCTGATTTACATAACTGAAATATATAATTAAATAACATATATGTCAATAGAAAAAGAAAAATCAGGATAAATACAGGCGTATTGCACAATTTTTTTCAGATAAGTTTGTGAAAGTTAAATAAAAAGAGGTATCGCAAAAAGTGGAGAATGAAAAGATTTTGTTTTAAAAGAGCGCAAGGTGTATCCGTTTCTTTGATACACGATGCGCCCTTTTGATTTATAAAGATATAAGAAAAACAGATTATAAAGCTTTCCAGAACTCATGTATAAAAGGAAGTGCGCTTCCGAGAGCAAGCGCTTCCTTTTTCACCTGGCAGACACTTAAATATTCTGCATTGTTTTCAAAAGTATTTCGTTTCGCTGCCATATCTTTTAATTCTTCCAGATAGTCTTCCAGATAAGGTCCCACATAACCGCCGAGGATGACTTTGCAGTCAAACAACATCCGTATGTTATTTACGGCGATGGAAAGATAGTACATATAATTTTCCCAGACAGATGCGCACGTTGTATCGCCCTCCTTCAAAAGACGGAAAAATTCAGACAGGTCGCCGTCAAACGGGTCGGAAAGGAGTGTGGCATTACAGTAGGTTTCAAAGCAGCCTCGCTGACCGCAGTAACATTCTCTGCCTTCAGGGATAATTGTCATATGTCCGATTTCGCCGCTCCTTGGTCCTTCTCCGCTGTATACTTTATGGTCGATGAGAATGGAACCACCGATATTATTGCTTAAACTGATGTAAAAGGCATCGGAAAGTTCGTGTCTGCGGGACACTTCCGCATAGCCCCCCGCATCTGCATCGTTGTATAAACGGCATGGATAGGGGATATATTTTCCAATCTTAGAGACGGTGACATCTGTGAAGTTAAGAATCTTACCGTAAAAAATCTTTTTGTGGTCTTCCGTAATAAGTCCGGGAACTGCGATTCCAACCCCCACAACAGTAGTTTTATCAATATTTTGCTCCAGGAGGGCTTCTTCTATCAAATTTCCCAGATTCTTCAGATAGGCGTCCTCCAGGGAAAACGAACAGCGAATCCTCTTTGAATAGATGATACTTCCATAAAGATTTACTAAAACAACGGTAATGTGGTTGCGCGTCAGGTCGATTCCTACAGCAATTTTGCTGCCGGATACAATCGCGTATGTTTTTGCCTTTCTGCCGCCGGTGTGTCCTACAGCGCCGCTTTCGTAAATCAGTCCCAGTTCTGTAAGCTCCGTCAGATTCTGCCGAACGGTTGGTCTGCTCAACGTTAAGGCGTATGAAAGTGCAGAACTGGAAATGTTCCCACTTTCACGGATTTTATTGAAAATACGATTGCGGTTTTCGTATTTTAAGTCAAGATGAATGTTTGATGTTTTCATCAATGTATACCTCATTTTAAAAAGTTAAGAAAATTTGATTTGTGAATCTGTTTTTCAAATCAATCATACTACAGGCGGATATTTTTCGCAATAAGGTATATTACTGCCATTGGAAGAAGGGAAATTGCTTAAAATAAAAAAGGAGTTTAAAAAATGAGCTATTGAAAGAATAATTTCGTATATAAATATAGAACGAAGAACGAGCCGGTACTATAGGAGGATTTAAAATGGGAAAAATCAATATGAAAGATGGAAAATTATTTATGGACCGCGGGAAGATGTCCGAACAGAAAGACATATCCGATATGGAAAGGCTGACCGATGATGATATGGCGGATGTAACAGGCGGTACCCATGTTTCCTTTGTATATTATAATTTCAGGAATAGACACGATATTCTGAAATGTGAATTTTGTCTTGGCAAAAGATTCTCGGCCGGTAAGGATCAGGTTTATTGTGAGAGCTGTGGTCGCCCTACAAAAATTAACTTGGCAGACTGGGGGTATGAAGTTTTCTTTTCCTAAATTAAAATTTTTCTTCAGGATTCTGTCTTGAAAGAGCGTCCGGAGTACTTGCTTCTTTGATACACCATGCTCTCTTTTGATTTATATAAGAAAAATAAAGTATAAAGATTTCCAGAACGGATGTATAAAAGGAAGTGCACTTCTGAGAGTAAGCACTTCCTTTTTACGTGACGGACACTCAATAATAAAGCAGGGGGATGGCCTGCTCGTCAGGACAGGGGAACTGTGTTATAATGGCGTCAGTGTACAAGGGCAGCTCGCTTCAATCGCCTGCCCTTCATAGATTGTATTGTCCCTTTCACAATGACGTTGCCCTGAATGAATAGAAATACGGGTTAAAAATGAGGAGATTGGAGAATTTTAACATGCTGATTGGTATTATCGAGGATGACAGGCTCCTCAATGAATCCCTGAAAATCGCGCTGAACAGTGCGGGATACAAGACTATATGCGCGCATACGAAGGCGGAAGCTCTGGCATGTCTTGGCACTGCGGAAGATTTGCTGCTTATTGACATCGGTCTTCCGGATGGGGATGGAATCAGTCTCTACCGGGAGCTTTGCGAGCGCCGCAGGGTTCCGGCGGTCTTTCTGACTGCCCGGGATGAGGAGCGTGATATGCTGGCGGCGTTTGAAGAAGGCGCGGAGGATTACGTGGTGAAGCCCTTTTCTGTGAAAGTCCTCATCAAGCGGGTGGAGGCGGTACTGCGCAGAAGCCGCGGGGATAAGCTGCTGACATGCGGGGATATTTTTCTGTACCCGGACAGAAAGCAGGTATTCCTCTCCGGCAGGGAAGTGACGCTTACAGCGAAGGAATACTGCCTTCTGGAGTATCTGATGATGAACCAGGGGCAGGTGGTGACGAAAGAGAATATCCTGGAAAATGTCTGGGGCGTGGACGGCGCGTTTGTGGTGGACAACACGGTCAGCGTGACTATAAACCGCCTCCGAAAGAAATTGGATTTGAAAGAACAGGATTCCGGCTATATCCGTAATGTTTTCGGGTTGGGATATCGGATTGGAGAATGAGAGCCGTACGCAGAGTAGGGGAAGATGTCTGCAGAACGTGAGACGTGTGCGGGATAGGAGAATGATATGGCAGTTGGAATATTTATCGCAGGGCTGGCGGGGCTGACAATCGGCGCGACGGTGATGGCTTGGCGGCAGAGGAAGAAGAGACAGGAGGAGCTTCGGCATATTTTGAAGCTGATGGAATGTGTCATAGAGGGTGATAAACTCGTTGTCTCAGATTCGGACCAGGAGACAATGACTGCGAAGCTGACTCATCAGCTTGTCCGCATACAGGAAATTGTGCAGGGAAAGGTGGAGCATGCCGAGAAGAGTCGTGACGAGATTCAAAAGTTGATTTCTGAGATTGCCCATCAGATGCGCACGCCACTGACAAATATCGAGACTTACGCGGGATTTTTGCGGGAAAGTCTGGAAAAGAAAGCAGAAAATGACGATTTGCACATGGAGTACAGTTATGTTTCCGCGATTGAAGAAAGCGAACGAAAGCTTTATTTTCTGGTGGAGAGCTTTATTAAAATGTCAAGGCTGGAGCAGCATATCATTCAAATCCGCAAGGAAGCGGCATACCCGGCAAAAACCGTTCAAAATGCACTGGGGCAGATTCAGAGCCGGGCGGAGCAGAAGAAGATACAGTTTACCGTCAATCTGCTTCCGGAAGCGCAGTGCCCGCACGATACCAACTGGCTGGGGGAAGCGATTTATAACATTCTGGATAACGCGGTAAAATACAGTGAGATTGGAGGAGAGATAGAGGTTTCCATGTGGGAGACGGAAATGTTTTTAAAAATCCAGGTGAGAGATTACGGGATTGGTATCCAGGCTGGCGAGGAAAACCGCATTTTTCAAAGATTTTACCGGGGAAAAAATGTTACCACACAGGAGGGATTTGGAATCGGTCTGTATTTGGCAAGGGAAATCATAAATCTGCACAGCGGTTTTGTGGTGGTCAGGCGTATGCAGCCGGGCGTGCAGCTGGAGGTGAGCCTGCCGCGATAATTTCAGGTTTGTTAGAAGATTGTTAGATTTACTCCGTATACTGAATTGCAGAAGGAGATGAAAGATATGGAGATGGTAAAAGGAGTAAACCTGAAGAAATATTATGTGACAGATACTTATGAAGTGCACGCGCTGGATGGAGTGTCCCTCTCAGTAGAAGAAGGGGAGTTCCTTGCGGTGGTGGGGACGTCCGGCAGCGGAAAGACGACACTTCTGAATATGCTGGGCGGGCTGGATGAACCCACGGAGGGAGGCGTCTGGATACGCGGCAGCAGCCTGCGGGATATGAGCGGCGAGGAACGCACGATTTTTCGGCGCAGGAACATCGGTTTTGTCTTCCAGCAGTATAATCTGGTGCCGGTACTCAGTGTATATGAGAACATTGTGCTTCCCCTGCGTCTGGACGGGCGGGAGATTGACGGAGACTTTCTGGATGAAGTGGTTACACTTCTGGGAATCCGGGAAAAGCTTCAACGCCTGCCGGAGAGCTTGTCAGGCGGTCAGCAGCAGAGGACAGCCCTTGCCAGGGCGCTGCTTACAAAACCGGCGGTATTGCTTGCCGATGAGCCTACCGGGAATCTGGATTCCGTCACCAGTATGGAAGTAACAGGACTTTTGAAAACATGTGCTTCCCGTTTCCATCAGACCGTCATTGTAGTGACACACCAGGAGGAGGTCGCGCAGATGGCGGACCGAATCATACGGATGGAGGACGGGCGCATATACGAACGAAAAAATAACGTAAATGTCGGAAATACTGGGAATACCGGGGAAGGAGGGGGCAGACAATGAGAAAAAGAGGCGCTACCCCCAACGACAATACCTCCGTTACCCGGATGCTTGCCCGGCAGTTTGGCAGATACAACCGGGGGAGGAACCGGATACTTTTTCTGGCGGTCGCAGTCAGTATCCTGACCCTGACCGTGACATTCGGTATTTCTTATGGAAAAGTGCAGGCAGAATATCTAAAATCCGTGCGGAAAGCGGGAAATGCCGCATCCGTATGTATCTCCGGCGTCGATGGAGAACAGTACCGGATGATACAGAATCTGGGATACGTTAAACAAGCGGCGAGGAGTGTGACCGTAGGAGAGGCGAAAGCGGAACAGAGTGAAAAGGAAAAGACGGAAGAGAAAGCGGAGCGACCCGGGGCGGCGGATACGAAAGAGAAGCAGAGCTCTGCGGGCGGGCAGGATGGGGGTTCAGTGTGTACGATTCAGTGGACGGATTTGACAGGCTGGGAGGAGATATTCTGCCCGGCTTACACAGAGATTCATGGAGTCTATCCCGAACGTGCACAGGAAATCATGCTTTCTGTCGATGCTCTGGAGGCAATGGGGATTGTAAAACCTAAAGAGGGAATGGAGATACATCTGGAAGTGTCCCTCGGACTTTTCCAAACAGCGGATGAGACATTTTCCCTCTCTGGGTGGTTTACCGATTATGCACAGGAGAAGGACAGTCTCTCTGCGGGCTTTATTTCGCGGGAAAAGCTGGAGGAATGGGGCTATCATCCGGACAGGGAGTCGGATATCCTGATTCGTCCATCGTCACGCCTTGACTGGAGAACTGTGGAGGAACAACTGTATGAAGATGTGCCGATGCGAGATTCAGGGCAGAAGATAACTGCCATGAATACATCCATATATGAAGCAGTCAGCCAACTGGCAGGCGGATACACAATGGCGGTTTTCTTTGCGCTTCTCATTCTGTGCGGCATGTTTTTTCTGGTGCGCAACGTCATTCAGATTTCCATGATTGGGGATATCCGGCAGATGGGGCTTTTAAATCTCATCGGCACAACAGAAAAGCAGATTCGCAGCATCTATTACAGACAGATTCTGCGTGTGCTCATTCCCGGCGCATTTACCGGCGCGGTTCTCTCCGGTCTGTTTTTACTCACGATTTTGCCATACATGTTGGGAAATCAGTATCTTGCAGAGTACGGCGCCGGGAAGGAACTGCACATGTTCCGCTCGGAAATTCTGGCAGCCTCCGTGCTTTTAATTGTGCTTCTAACCATGGCAGTATCGGCGGGAGTCATCCGGCATGTGGTCAGTATGTCCTGTGCGGAAAGCGTGCGGTATACGGGATTGCTGAAACGAAAAGGGAAAAAATATCTGCGAAGAAAAAACGGCAAGAGAGGCAAAGATACGGATGGAATGTCTGTCAGCTTTTTAAAAAAGACAAAACAAAACAGACGAAAAGGAGAAAACAGCGAGCTGGCTGCCATGGCTTGGCGCAATCTGACGAGGTATAAAAGCCGGTTTGTTCTGACAATTTTGTCGCTGTTTTTGGGAATGGAGACTTTTCTGGCAGCAGTGGTAATCACTGCAGGGAGCGATTATGTGCATGTCATCGAACAGCGTCCGGATTTTCTCATTGCAGGAGAGTTCAGCCAATGGGCGCAGGAGGAAGGATATGGGAAAGAATATGAGTCCCGCGATGCGGGGGAGGACCCAATGCTCACAGAAGGAAACGGGATTGCGCTGCTTTATGACAATGATTATGACGAGTTTTCGCCCATTTCCTCAGAAGTGAGGGAACAGCTTCTGCGTTTGGACGGAGTAGATGAAAAAGCCTCTTATGTAATGGAGGGAGCATATATGTTATCCGCAGTCTCTCAAAAAGGAATCGCGCCGCTTTTGGATGAGGCGTATTTTGCTGCGGCGGGAGAAAGCGGGGAGTCAGGAAATTTAGATGATTTAGGTGATGGTTCTCTGATAGAGGGAACGACAACGGATGTGATTCAGATTCTGACAGCAGGGGAGATGGAGCGATTAGAGCGATATGTGGAGAAAAATCAACTCCCGGCGGATATGGAACGTGTAAAAGATGGGGCCGGAGTGCTGATTCTCCACGACCATATGCTTTCCCCTGCGCAGGAAGAGCTGGCAAAAGACAGCGTGGGAGAACCGGTTTATTTTACAGGTCTGCTCTCCAAAGAGGATAGGATATCGCTAAACCAGATGACGCCGGAGGAGCGGGACAGCGAGGATTTTAATGGAGAAAAATCGGAAAGCTTCGTGCTGAGCGGATACCTGGATAACCGCGCAGAGGGATTCCCCCACATTGCGCAGACGTGGCACGGCGCAAAGGGAAGCATTTATTATCTTATGAGCGAGAAAGGCTTTGAAAAACTGCCTACAGAGAAAAAGACCCTTTACATGGAGCTGCAAGTGGACAGCGAAAAAGAACCGCAGATAAAAAGTAAGATTCAGCAGATTGTCAGAGAAGAAAACTCCCGCCGCTCCCAGATAAGAGGGACAGGAATCAGTGAGGAGACCGGGGAGTCAGGAATTTTCTGTATCAGTAAATCAGATTTGCAGGCAAAGGCCGCCAGTGATATCCGTGGAAGCCGTCTGCTCCTGGGCTGTATCAGCATGGCGCTTCTCTTTGCCGGTCTGACAAACTATTTCAATGTTGTGATAACAGGGCTTCTGGCGCGGAAAAAAGAAATGGAGATTTTGGCAAAAATCGGCATGACGCACAAACAGAGAAATAAAATGCTCTTTTTTGAGGGTGGATATTACTGTCTGATTCTGAGCGGGCTCATCCTCACGGTGGGGAGTGCGGCACTTTGCCTGGTTCGCCTCTACATGGAGGAGAAACTCTCCTATTTCGTCTTAAGCTATCCGGTGGGGTGGACGATAGCGCTGCTTGCGTGCCTGGCGGCGGTATGCGCAGCGGCGGAGAGAATATGCAGCGGTTGTTCTTTTATATAGACAGCCGCCTTGACTTTTCTTCACTTTTTCATTATATTATTGAAAAAGTGTTCCCGCAGTTTGGCTGCGGGAGAGTGTCTTTACAAGGGGGAAATTTGAAATGAAAAAGCTATTTTTGGGAATCCTATGCACAGCAATTGTTTTCATCGCTGGTTGCGGGAAAGAAAGTGAAGAATTCTCTGAGACGAAGGCAACAGAAAATACTGAAGAGACAGGAAAACAGGAAGAATCCATGCAGGAAGAGGAGGCTCTGTTTTCATATGAGGATGAGGTATGCCGATTTGAGATAACAGATGTGATTCCGGAGGCGAAAGACGGTTACCAGATTGATTTTGTAATTGAAAATAAAAATACAGAATATGAAATAAATTTTTGCATGGAAGAATATACAATGCAGGGTTACACTGTCGGGTCATTGGCGGAGTATCTGTTTTCCAATCAGATGAGCACAGAAGGCGGAACCATTACTGTGGCGGCAGGAGAACGGAAGGAACTGACAGCTTTTGTTGATTGGGCAGAACTGGATAGTATGGGAATTACCTCTGTAGATGAAATTGATTTCAATCTGCGTGCATGGAACTGGGATATCATAGAGGAAGATTTGGTCTACCAGCATTGCGTCGTCCTGCCGACAGGATTGGCGGCTGATGAGGTAGTATATCCGGAACGAAAGCAGCATGAGGGAGAAACAGTGCTGGTAGATGAGGATGAGGTACTGGTCGTGCTTTGCGGAATGGAGACAGATGAAGAAGGACTAGCGGTTTTTCAGTATTATATTGAAAACCGGATGGAGCAGCAGGCAACCTTCGAGATACAGAATACAGTGATAAACGAGAATGTTGAGAGTACTTTTTCATATGTATGCTATTTAAACGCAAATAAGCGAACCTATATTTCTTTCGCACCAAACAAAGAAATACCGGCATATGATGTAAAACAGGTTCAGCAGGAGCTGCATATTTCCTCTGAGGGTCAGGAATATACATACGACATTCAGTTTCGTTTATAGATGAGAGAAAAAGATACCCGTATAAATCTGCTTATCGATATTGACAAGCGGGCGGAGGGTATCTTTTTTTGCCTGGTAAATTAATATGCTTGCCTGCCGCTGGTATTGTCCTTGAGCATCACACCATATCATGGTACACTATATAAGAAAACTGCCGTTGTATATCAGACATAAAAGACTGATGCACAGAAATAAAAGCCAAATACAGCGGCTTATCGGTTCTGCGGGAACTAAGATTAGATAAGAGAGGTCATACAAATGATAAAAGTAAAAGAATACACCGGGCATATCCGAAATTGGAAGGCTTTGTGCGAGGAACTTAAGATTGCACCAAATCTGTCCAGAGAAGTAAGAGAAGAATTGATTATTTTGAAAGCATATGAGGCGTGGGGCTGCAAGATGGGAGACCATCTGTATGGTATGTTCGCGTTTGCATTGTGGGATGAGGAGGAAAAGAAACTCTTCTGCATGAGAGACCATTTCGGAACAAAGCCGTTTTATTATTATGAGACAGCGGATGGAGACTTGCTTTGCGGTACAAGCATCCGTAAAATTATGGAACAGCCGGGCTTTGCCAAAGAATTGAATGAAGAAATGCTCCAGATATACATGAGTCTGACTTATGTAGCGGGAGAAAATACATTTTTCCGCGGACTGAAAAAGTTGATGCCGGGCAGATACCTTATATGGCAGGATAGAAAACTGAAAATTGAGCGGTACTGGAAGCCGGAATTTCATCCGGATGAGAGCAAATCACTGGAAGACTGGGCGGACGAAATTCATACGACCCTGCAGAGCATTATGCCGGAGGTGAAGGATGAAGATGAAGTAGCGGAGTCTTTCCTTTCCGGAGGGGTGGATTCCTCCTATGTGCTTGCGATGTCTGATGTGGAAATGACAGATTCCTGCGGATATGAGGAAGAGCGATTTGATGAGTCAGGGCTTGCAAAACAGACGGCTGATGTTCTGGGACGCAAAAATTCCAGATGTCTGATTACACCGGAAGAGTACTTTGGGATTGTACCCTACGTGATGTACAATATGGAACAGCCTCTGGGCGACGCTTCTGCCATTGCTTTCACTCTGGGATGCAGGGCGACCGCACAGCATACGAAATTGTGCTATTCAGGCGAGGGCGCGGATGAATTTTTCGGTGGATACAATATGTACCGCAATGCAGAGCGCTATGGTGAAAATCTGAAAACATTTTATGTTGGAAATACAAACATCATGAAAGAGGATGAAAAGCGCAAAATTCTGAAGCATTATGACCCGGATGTGCTGCCTATTGAATTGGCAAGGGGTATCTATGAGGAGACAGAAGGATTAGACCCGCTTACCAAAATGTCTGATGTGGATATTCAAATTTGGCTGGAAGGGGATATTTACCTCAATGTAGACAAGATGAGTACGGCAGCAGGACTGGAAATCAGGATGCCGCTCACAGACCGGAGGATTTTTGATATTGCATCCCGCATGCCATCTAAATATAAAGTGAACAGCGAGCAAAATAAGGTAGCGCTGCGTACTGCGGCTGCAAAAGTTCTGCCGGAGGAAATCGCGTTCCGCAAAAAACTTGGCTTTATCGTACCGATTCGCATTTGGATGGCAGATGACCGCTACAATCAGGATGTCCGTGCAAAATTCAGCAGCGAAATGGCAGAGAAGTTCTTCAATGTAGAAGAGATTCAGGCGATTTTTGATGATTATGTGGGAGGAAATTCCGATAACTGGAGAAAAGTGTGGACCATTTATACATTTCTTGTGTGGTATGAGGAGTACTTTGTGAAGAGATAGATGGTTCAAAAGAAAAAGGATACAATAAAAAAGAAGCCGTAAAGCTTGAAACAGACAGAACCCAGGAAATGTACATTTTTCTGGCATTTCCGGGGTTCTCTCTGAATCCAATTTGAATCTTTTATGAACAATTATTTTCACAGTGACAACGAAAGGCTTGTACAATATAGTCGCTGGTTCCATCTCCATACTTAGTATCAAATACTCTTTTGAGATAATCATTGGAGTAGGCATCGATAATCATTTGGCAGTAATTTTTATCATTTCCTATTAATGTTTCAGGAGCATTTCCACGAGTAAAGGCAATGATTTCCTGTACAAGATTTTGTACGTTTTCTGAATCTATATCTTCACCTTTATGAGAAGCTAGCTTCAAAAATTTATCTTCTGTTTTCATTTTTTCTGGTATCTGTGCGGAGCAATTATCCATAATTTCAGAGAAATGTTCCAGATTGTATTTCATTTCATTAGTGTATTTTTCAATACTGCCGAATTGCTGAATGGCAAGTTTTGCTACAAAATCCTCATCATCTTTAATCTTCTGAATGAATATGTTAAAGTTTTCAATACTTCCCCAGTGCCGAATGACTGCGTCGGACTGGTTGGATTTAAACTCTTCTAAAGCATTGATATAATCGGATAAATCAAATTCTTTAAAACTCATGCATTGTTCTCCTTTCTCAAGACGTTCCAGGAGTTGTATCAGTCTATCCGTCCGGTTGCGTTTTAACAATAGCAGTTCTTTCTGCTTTTTAAATGCAGCAGTCCTGTCAAAATTGGGGTCTTTTAGAATCTCATGGATTTGTCTCAGTGGAAATCCCAGTTCTTTGAAAAACAAAATCTGCTGTAAAGTTTGCAAAGCATTATCATCGTATAGGCGATATCCGGCAGGAGTGACCTTGTTGGGCTTTAGCAACCCGATTTCATCATAGTACTGCAACGTACGGATGCTGATACCTGTTAATTTGGCAACTTGACCTATACTTTTCATTTGAATGGCTCCTTTCAATGATGGAATACGGCGGATTAAATGTCAGGTTTCTTTGTGTTAAGAATACAATATTACGTTGCGTGAGAGTCAAGAGAAAATTTACAGAAATAGAGATTATTGGAGAATCATTTATGGGACTTCATTTCTTTACATCAATATGACAGAAAGTTATAATAAGATTGCAGACAATGGTACTGGCAGGAAAGATAAAATGGCTTTTACGTAGGTTCAAAACTGTTTTTGTGAAAATTCTACATTTATATTAGGGGGATTAGATGTTGGGAATGGTTATAATCGGTATTCTGATGATGGCGGCAGGGCTTTTTAGTATCATAAAAGGGAAACTTCCGTTTATTAAAAAATATAGTGGTGTGAAAAAGGCGGTCCTTCACTCGCGAATTGAGGGCGGCGCAGTTTTACTTGCAGGAGGGCTAATCACTTCCCAATATTTTGCGCCAATCGGTGCAGCAGCTTTGACAGGAGCCATTTTGGGGATTTGCGTTTTGGCTGTTGTTCTTGAAATATTATGTAAAGCAATTTGATGGTTAAAATTGATAAAGTAATAGATGGAGAAACCGTGGAGCATGGTGGTGCTGTGAATGCGTTTGAAACATTGATTGAACATCAATTAATTAAACCTGTGTAAGACATAAATCTGAAAGCGTAGAGGTGGTATTTTGAAAAAGGCAATTTTATATATTCATGGAAAAGGAGGCAGCTATCTGGAAGCCGAGCAATACAGAAAGAATTGCCCAGGATTTGACATGATTGGAATTGATTATGATGATAATCGTCCGTGGATTGTGCAGAAGCCTATTCGAGAAGCTTATGATAGGGCGCATGAGAAATACGAAAGCATCACGGTGATTGCCAACAGTATAGGCGCTTATTTTACAATGCATACCTTGCAAACCTGTAATATTGAAAAGGCGCTATTTATATCTCCTGTATTAGATATGGAAAGGCTTATCCGGGATATGATGCTCTGGGCGAATGTTACAGAAGAGGAGCTGCGCAATATGGGTGAAATTCCTACGGATTTTGGGGAAACGTTATCATGGGAATTTCTCTGTTTTGTCAGAGAGCATCCGATAAACTGGGATATTCCGACAGAAATTCTCTATGCAGGGAAAGACGCTTTGATATCCCGGCAAACTGTAGAGAAGTTTGCCGCCAGTCACAATGCGAAAGTGACAGTAATGGAGAATGGAGAACATTGGTTTCATACCGATGAGCAGCTTGCTTTTTTAGATGAATGGATGAAAAAAGCTGTGGAAATCTGAGATAGGAGGAAAAATAAAGTGAATGGCGGCTTGTTAAGTTTGGTGCAGGCGAAGGTGTGGTGATTGTAAATTGACAGGAGGTTCGCCTAAAAACGTGGACTTTTATGTAGTAATTTGAGATAATTAGAAAGTGAAATAAAGATTTATTTCAAGAACTGGGGAGGGATTACAATAATTATACAAAATGTAGCGGTCGCCCCTCGTGTAGGGGCGTGAGTAGAAACGGGAAGTATTTTGTGCAGGAAATAAAGCAGACACCGTCGCCCCTCGTGTAGGGGCGTTAGAAACTGTAGGACATATTCTGTATACCTATAACAGTGTCGTCGCCCCTCGTGTAGGGGTGTGAGTAGAAACTTCGGTTTGTGGAAGAGGTTCCTCTGGAGAATATTGTCGCCCTTCGTGTAGAAATAAGATTTTAGGAATTCGTGAACAGACGTTTAGACTAAGGGAAGCATAAGGAAAAGAAAAATCTTCTTACTGTAGGAAAACTTATTAATCCGAAGGTGTGTTAGAATAACATCAGAAAAACAGCGAAGAGTAAAACGGAAAATCAAACTATTGATTTCATCAGTATTTAACAATAAAAACAGATTTTTCGAGTTTGGATAAGCAATTGCGATAAAATATTGTGTTAATGAAAGCAACAGACATAAGGGAAGAGCATGAACGTTGGTTAAAAAAAGCAATGGAAGAACCTGTACAATCACATATAGTAGTAAACAAATAAATTTATATGATTTTATAAAATCAGACTAGAATTCCCCAAAAGTTGCAGTGGAGCTTTTATGAGAAAAAGCATAGTTATTAGCTGGAATTATTGAAAATAGAGAATGAACGAGATACTCACAGCGATAACAGAAGGATTAAAAAAGGTAGATAAAATAGGAATAAAAAAGGGGATACAGACATAATATTTTTAATGGAAGCCCTATTGACTTTCCATTTTGCTCTTGCTAGAATGTAAGTGCAAAGAAAGTTTACCACTGACCGATATGTGGTATATAAATGGTCGGGTTGAAAGTTTACCGCTGACCAATATGCGGTATATAAATAGTTGGGGTGAAAGTATAGTCCTTCGCCATGCGGCGAGGGACTTTTTCTATAATGAGGACAGATAAATGAAGAAAACGGGATTTTATATTATTAAGGACAAGTTTTTTGAAGATATGTCAGAGCCGTATCTTAAAAGAAATAAGTCCGGAAATAGACCACATTATTACTGTTTTGAGGATGCAAATATTGAAGGAATATGCTGGATGATACCATTGTCTAGCCGTATTGATAAATACAGGCGCATTGTGGAGAAAAAAGAAAAATCCGGGAAAGCTTGTGATATTATCCATATTGTTAAACTAGATGACAGTCGGGAAAGTGCATTCCTGATACAGGATATGTTCCCGATAACGGAAGAATACATAGAACGAGAATATACAATCGCTGGAAATCATTTGATGTTAACAAGTGAGCATACCGCAAAAGAGATTGAGCAGAAAGCAAGGAAAGTATTAGGTATGCTGAAGCACGGTATCAAGTTTACTCCAACACAACCAGATATTATGGCGATATTAAAAAGGCTGAGAGAGAGGAGATAGTTGATGATATTAGCAGCGAAGATTATAGGCAATATATGAAAGAAAAAGGCATCATATTTGAGAAAAATTCAATTTTTTGTATAGTAAATGTTGTAAAGCTTGATGTAGGCGAAGGTGGAGTGATTGTAAATCAACAAAAGGTTCGCCATAAAAAGTGGACTTTTGGATGATGATTTGTAATAATGAAAGTGTTAAAAATAGGTCTACTTCAAGATTTGGAAGAGCAAAGACGATAATATACAAAATGTAGCGGTCGCATCCCCCATGGGATGCGTGAGTAGAAATATTCACTGCGCTGACAGCATTTTCTTTTTCCAAGTCGCATCCCCCATGGGATGCGTGAAAAATGTTGTCCCAAAATTACTGGCAAGACGACGGCATAATATATGTGATTTAATTACTAAATCCAAGGAGCATAGCTAATATTATTTAGAACTGAAATAAATAGTATAAAAGCAGGAGTTCAGTTGAATTATTGTTACTGTTCACAGGTACCTGCGAACAGTAACGATTTCAGCCCATTAAAAATGCATCTTCGATGCATGGGGCTGAAATCTTGCAATTCACCATACTGGCGCATAGCTTGACAGTTAGTGTCAAGCTTGCGAGTGAACAGTAACGAATTATTTACTACGTGAACAATTTATTATAAGTTTTGTTGACTTGCTTTTTTATCCTTGTTAAAATGTTAATAAATGAAGTGTTATTATATTGGCAAAAATGACAAGAAGTCTTTTGCAGAAAGCAAGTTAAGAATACTATTCTATACAAGAGAGGATTCGGTATATGAAGCACATCTATATCGCGCACATCAACGAGGCAACAGGGCAGGTACAGACAGTGAAAGAACACTGTGAAAATACAGCAGTTTTATGCCGGGAGTACGCGATAGAGGAGCTGAAAGATTTTTTATATGCAATAGGATTACAGCACGACATTGGAAAGTATCAGGAATCTTTTGGAAAAAGGATAGCCGGGGCGAACATCCGGGTAGAACATTCGACTTGCGGAGCGTTAGTGGCAGCAGAGCAGTATCCATACCCTATGAGTCTGATGATGGAATACTGTATTGCAGGACATCATTCAGGTCTCCCCGATGGGGGAAATGCAAATGATACACCAGATATGAGTACACTTCATGGCAGAATGGTACGAAAATTTGAAGATTTTAAAGTGTATAAAGAAGAGTTTGAGCTGCCGTCTGTGGATTTTCAGAAATGGGCAGCTTTTATGATAGGAGATTGCCAGGGAAATACCGACAGACTGATAGATAAATTTGCATTTTTAACCAGATATACGTTTTCCTGCTTGGTGGATGCAGATTCTAATGACACTGCGCAGTTTTGTAGGGAAAATGACAGACCCGCAGATGTAGCATTGAAAGCTGATTTTGAGGCGTGCCTGAAAAGAGTGGACGAGCGGTTCTCAAATTTTGTCTGTACAACAAATCTTCAGAAAACACGGGCTTACCTGCAGCAGCAAGCATTTCAAAACGCCGTGAAAAATGCAGAGATATATCTTTTAAATATGCCGACTGGGAGCGGAAAAACTCTGGCAAGTGTCAAGATTGCGCTGGAAAGGGCGATTGCGTCCGGGAAAAAGCGCATTATCTATATCATTCCATATAACAGTATTATAGACCAGACAGCGAATGTCTTTGATGAACTGTTTCAGGGGACAGCGCAGATATTGCGCCATCAGTCCACTTTTTCCTATGAGGATGATGAAAATATAAGTGAAGACTATCGGGAGGCGGCAAAGTGTGCTGCGGAAAATTGGAATGCGCCGTTTATCATTACAACGGCAGTTCAGTTTTTTGAGTCTGTCTATGCAAATCGCCGTGGAAAGCTCCGTAAAATGCATAATATGGCGGATAGTGTTTTGATTTTTGATGAGGCGCATCTCATGCCGCAGAATTATTTACAACCTTGCTTGCAGGCAGTTGCTTATATTACGAGGTATTTGAAAAGCGAGGCAGTTTTTTTGACAGCGACTATGCCGGATTTTGTAAAATTGCTCCAACAATATGCTCTCCCAGACAGTAAAGTGGAAAATCTGATTCAGGACACGTCATTGTTTATTGAATTTCGGAAATGCAGGTACTCTTATTTAGGTGAGTTGGAAGTGTTTGAGATTCTGGAGAAAGTTAAGCAGTCACCGTCAAATCTGATTATCGTCAATAAAAAGGCAACTGCAAAGGCAGTGTTCAGGGAATGTACAGGGAAGAAATATCATCTTTCTACTTATATGACTTCATATGACAGAAAAAGGATGATTGAAGAAATTCGTCTGGAGTTACTGAAACTAGAGCGAGATTTTCCTGATTATGAAAATGTACCGGAAGATAGGAGGATTACGATTGTCTCCACCTCGTTGATTGAAGCAGGGGTAGATTTGGATGTGTATACCGTATTTCGGGAAACGTCAGGATTGGACAGTATTTTGCAGGCTGGCGGGCGCTGTAATCGAGAAGGCAAGCGAAAGATGGCAGACGTTTTTGTGTTTGATTTTTTGGATGAAATGCTGAGGGTTACTACAGATGAGAGAATCAGCCTTACCAAAGGTCTGCTTGAAAAATATGAAGACATTTCTGTTACAGAATGTATTGTGGAATATTATAATCGGCTGTTCTTTATGAAGCAGGAAGAAATTCAAAAGAACGCCATGCACAAAAACTGTAAGGATATTAGTGCGATTCCATTTCAGGAATATGCCAATAAATTTGAATTGATTGACAGTAGGAGTGTGTCACTGGTCGTTCCGCGTGATGAGCGTAGCAGAAAACTGGTAGAAACATTAAAGTATACGAAATTCGGAAATGTCAGACAGTTACAGAGTTATGCATGCACAGTTACCCAGAGAGAATTGGAAGATTTGATAAAACAGCATGTGGCTGACGACTATGGTACAGGGATTTATTGTCTGACAAATGAAGACTACTATGATGAGGATACAGGGATATCATTTGAGGCAAAAGATTATTTTCTATAAGAGGGAGGTGAAAGTATGAGTTATGGGTTTAAAATTATTGTGGAAGGAGATTATGCCTGCTTTACAAGACCGGAACTGAAAGTGGAGAGAGTGAGTTATGATGTGCCGACTCCCGGAGCACTGGAGGGGATGTTAAAGAGTATTTACTGGAAACCGGCTATCCGCTATGTGATTGATAAGATTGTTGTTTTTCAAGAAATTGATTATGCAAATATCCGCAGAAATGAGGTGAAGGATAAAGTTCTCTTAAGCGCCGTGAAAAGCCAGATGAAGGGAAAAGGTGGGGACCCCTGCGTGTATACGTCTGAAAGCCGCAGCCAGAGAGCAGCGATGGTATTAAAGAACGTAAAATATGGGGTGGAATTTCACTTTGAATTGACAGGAATGAAAAACGATAAAGAAGAGGATGGCGAAAATAAGCACTACAATATCATAAAACGCCGTTTGGAGAAGGGGCAGTATTTTAGGACACCGTGTCTGGGGTGTAGTGAGTTTCCGGTGAAAAGAATGGAATTGGTGGAGGAATTTGACGAAAACCTCATCAGCAGTAAGATTTTGGAAATGGGCGATGTGGACTTGGGCTACATGAGTTATAAGGTTCAGTTTGCAGATGAGGGGAAGCCGATAAACGGTGATTGGGAAAATCCAAAATTCTCTGACCGGGCATCTACGATTTACTACCGTCCGCATATGATTGACGGAGTGATAGATGTGAAAAAGTACAGGGAGGAATTGAAATGCTGATAAAAGCGTTATGCGATTATTATGATATTCTTTCAAAAGCGGGAAAAGTGCTTCCGGACGGTTATTCTAATGTAAAGATACACTATCTCATTTCTCTGACAAAAGAGGGGATGGTAGATGACATTGTAGATTATCAGAAAATAGAGCAGGTCCAGGCGGGAAAGAAACTCAAAGAGAAAAAAGTTCCACGAGACTTAATGTTGCCTCAACGGACAGAAAAACCGGGGATTGATGCAAACATTGCAGAGCACAGACCTCTCTATATTTTTGGATTGAATTTGGACAAGGAAGTACTTACTCCCTATGACAGGACAGAAAAAGCAAAAAAATCTCATGCTGCGTTTGTACAGGAAAATCTGGATTTTATAGAGGGACTGGATGCACCTATAGTGAATGCATATCGTAATTTTTTATTAAAATGGAATCCTGAGGAAGAGACAGAAAACCGATATTTAAAAAAGCTGGGAAAAGATTATGGAAAATCCGGGTTTGCGTTCTGTCTTTCAGGAAATCCAGATTGTTTGCTGCACGAGGAGGCTGCATTTAAAACAAAATGGGAAAGCGAATATGAAAACAGGCTGTCAGATGAGCATAATGTCTATACTGCTCAATGTGCCATCAGCGGAACGTCGGCACCTATTGCTAGAATTCACAGTAAGATAAAAGGGGTATACGGAGGTCTGGCTACAGGCAGTGTGCTGATTGGATTTAATAATACTTCAGAAAATTCCTATGGGAATGACCAATCCTATAACAGCAATATTTCTGAAGAGTGTATGAAAAAATACACAGAGGCTTTGAATTATCTCTTGAGCAGTGGAGCACATAAAGCCACACTGGGTGATATGACCATTGTTTTCTGGGCGATGAGCGAGAAGGAAGTCTGCGAGGATGTATTTATGCAGATGTTCTTCGGAAGGTCCGGGAAGATGGGGGCGGAACAGACGGAAGATATGTTGAAATCTCTGATGAAATCAGCCAGAGAGGGAAAGCTCGTAAAGGAACGTTTGGAGTCTTTTGATGAGATAGAGCCGGACGTAGACTTTTATATGTTGGGTCTGAAACCAAATTCATCTAGGCTTTCGGTGAAGTTCGTTCTTCGCCGGAAATATGCGGACATCCTTTGGAACATTGCCAGATTCCAGCAGGATTTGCAGATTACAAAAGAGATTCGTCCGGTTTCGTTTTTGCGCATCAATAAGGAATTGATTTCACCTAAAAGCCAGAATGATAAGGGGAATCCTGCACTGTCTGCCAAGATTTTTGAGTCGGTAATTGCCGGCACCCCCTATCCGTTAGCACTGTTGGAGACCACAGTACGAAGAGTGAAGACAGACAGTGGGATAGAAAAATTGAATGCAGTCCGGGCGGGAATCATTAAAGCTTGTATCAATCGAAAGGAAGCAAAGGAGGAGTTAAAAGTGGCACTGGATAAAGAAAACCATAGTCCTGCATATTTATGCGGAAGATTGTTTGCAGTTTTGGAAAAATTACAGCAGGATGCATCAAATAATTCATTAAATCGTACCATTAAAGATGCTTATTTTGCATCGGCATCAGCGAAGCCGGTGCTGGTATTCCCCAAATTGATGAGATTAGCTCAAAATCATTTGAATAAAGTAAAATATTCGGGATTTTATGAAAAGCGGATAGAGGAAATTATCAATGAACTAAATGGCGGATTCCCCGAAAATCTGTTTTTAAAAGAGCAGGGAGAATTTATCGTGGGATATTATCAGCAGTACCAAAATTTGTGGGAAAAGTCAGATAAGAGTGAAGCAAAGGAGGAAGAGTAATATGGCACTGGAAAACAGATATGATTTTGTGATGCTTTTTGATGTGGAGAACGGAAATCCCAATGGGGACCCGGATGCGGGAAATGCGCCTCGTGTGGATGCAGAGTCAGGGTATGGATTTGTTACGGATGTATGCCTGAAACGGAAAATCAGAAATTATGTCGAGTTGGTAAAAGAAGGAGAACCCGGCTACAATATTCTCATTAAACCGGACAAATCCTTAAATGCCAAGTTTACAGCGGCATATGAGGAGGAGGGACTTAAGACTGGAAATAAAGGGAAAAATGCGGACGATGTCAAAAAAGCCAGGGAGTTCATGTGTAAAAACTACTTTGATGTGAGAACATTTGGCGCTGTTATGTCTACAGGGGATGACCCGTGTGGGATTGTCAGAGGTCCTGTACAGATTAATTTTGCCCGCAGTATATCACCAGTCAATATACAAGATGTCACCATAACAAGACAAGCTCGTACTACAGAGGAGCGTACAGAGACCGGAGAAACAGAAATTGGAAGGAAGAGTATGATTCCCTATGCTCTTTATCGGGCAGAAGGCTATATTTCAGCGGCACTAGCAAATAAATCCACGAATCTTTCCGAGGAGGATGTGGAACTTTTGTGGAGCGCCATCATCAATATGTTTGAGAACGACCACAGTGCGGCTAGAGGAAAGATGTGCATGCGCAAACTGTATGTATTTAAGCACAGTAATGTTCTTGGAAATGCTCCGTCTCATATTTTGTTTGATAAAATCAATATTGAACAAAAGAAAGAGATGCCGCCGCGCTCCTTCCAGGATTACGAAATCGTTCTTGACACGGAGATGCCCTCAGGAGTGGAGCTCATTGAAAAATTATGATGTCCGAAGAAATCGCGATTCGCTCTATCCAACATTATATGTACTGCCCACATCGATGGGGACTTCTTGAAATTGACAAGGCGTGGGCGGAAAATGGATTTGTGACAAAGGCGAATCTCCTGCACGAGAGAGTTCATAATCCCGAAAATACATATACTGCCCGTGGAAAAAGGATTTTTACCTCTGTACCGTTGTATCAGGATGAAGAGCCATATAATTTATATGGTGTTGCAGATTGCCTGGAGCTGGTGCCAGACAAGACAGGAGTTTCCATAAAAGGGAGCGAGGAAACATACCAGATTTGTATTGTGGAATATAAGCCTACAAAGCCTAAGAATCAGGAATTTCGAGAGGATGACTTGCTGCAGGTATTCGCCCAGAAAATCTGCGTGGACAATATATTTGGCGGGGGCTGCCAAGGAGTTATATATTATGCAGACGTGAAAAAGCGAGTGATACTGCCGTTAAAGGAAAATTATGCCAAATATGACGAAAAATTGAAATGTCTGTTGGCGGAGATGAGAACATATTTGCGAGAAGGGAAAATCCCGCCTGTCCGAAAAGGGCAGAAATGCAGCGGATGTTCTATGAAGGATTTATGTATGCCCTCGATAAAACCAGTGAAAAATTTTCGGTCCGAGATAGAAAAAATCGAGAGGGAAGCGCAATGAGAAAGTTATTAAATACCGTGTATATCACCAATGAAATGGCTTACTTGACTCTGGATGGAGAAAATCTGGTCTGTAAGATAGATGGAGAGATAAAGCTTAGAATCCCTTTTGAGAATATTGAAAATATCGTTTGTTTCAATTATATCGGCTGCTCTCCAGCGTTGATGGGGAAATGTGTGGAAAAAATTATTCCCATTAATTTTATCTCACCGCAAGGAAAATTCTTGGCTAAGGTGTGTGGTGAGACAAAAGGAAACGTATTTCTGCGGGTAGCACAAATTGACCGATTTCGTGAGAATGGTTTGGCATTGGCCCAAAACACAATGGCTGCAAAATTCAGCAACACAAAACAAGTTATCCGCCGCACGCTCCATGACAATGCAGACTTGAGAAACGATGAAGAAATTCAGAATACTTTAGAAGTCTTGTCTTCGGGAATCGATAAAGTATATGAAGCCAAGAACGTGGAAGGAGTTGTGGGAATTGAAGGGTATTGTGCTCAAACTTATTTTTCAGTTTTTAATAAACTTATTACAAATAAGAAAGTGCCTTTTACCTTTGAACTTCGTACCAAGAGACCACCCCTTGACCCGATAAATGCAACTTTATCTTTTGTTTATACACTAGCTACTAGTGAATTTGCAGCCGCATTGGAAACAGTAGGGCTGGACAGTTATATCGGATATTGCCATACATTGCGAAGCGGCAGAGTTTCACTGGTCTGTGATTTAGTGGAAGAAGTGCGTTGTATTGTAGAACGCTTTGTGATAACCCTATTGAATTTACAGATAATTGGGGAAAACGATTTTGAGGAACAAATTTCCGGAGCAGTATGGCTGAATGATGAGGGACGTAAAAAAGTTCTTGCCCGGTGGCAGGAGAAAAAGCGTTCTGATATGATGCATCCTTATCTAAAACAAAAAATTCCAATGGGGCTGCTTCCATATATTCAAAGTAATCTTCTGGCAAAATATGTACGGGGTGATATAGAAAGTTACCCATGTTTTTTATTAAAGTAGGTGAGAGCCATGATGGTTTTAATCAGTTATGATGTGAGCACCACAGATGCAGCAGGTAGGACAAGACTGCGGAAAGTGGCAAAAGAGTGCCAAAATCATGCACAACGTGTGCAAAATTCTGTATTCGAGGCTGATTTAGACTATTCTGCTTTTTTGAAACTGAAGGATAGATTAATAAAAATTATTGATGAAAAACAGGATAGCCTGAGATTTTACTATCTGGGTAATAATTGGGAAAAGCGGATTGAACATATTGGGGCAAAACAGACCTATAATCCGGAGGGAGTTATCATAATTTGAAAAGGCGAAGGTGCAGTGATTTAAAAATGCTGGGAGGTTCGCCTGGAAAAGAGTGGCTTTAAGGGGAATTTTCATAATTAAATAAGGGGAAAATAAGTGTCCGCCCCTAGATGTGCGGATGCGATTGCTGTGAGGAACAAGATGTAGCGGTCGCGTCCCGCATGGGGCGCGTGAGTAGAAATGGAGAAATCCAGGTGCTTTTTATATGCCGTCAAGTCGCGTCCCGCATGGGGCGCGTGAGTAGAAATCGGCTTCCGGGATGTTACTGGCAAGCCAGAACGCGTCGCGTCCCGCATGGGGCGCGTGAGTAGAAATGGACTGCGAAGCGTGTAGGAGTCAAAGCGTTCCCGTCGCGTCCCGCATGGGGCGCGTGAGTAGAAATGGGAAAATAGATGCAGAAACAACAGAAAATCTTCCGTCGCGTCCCGCATGGGGCGCGTGAGTAGAAATTGCGTCACACTTTCCGCGCCGGTCAATGTCCATCGTCGCGTCCCGCATGGGGCGCGAGTAAAACAATTACTAATTAGAATGATGTATTTGATTATAATAAAAATCATAGAATGGCGAGAAACAGAAGAGCATTTCCTGAATAAGATATGTCAGTGATTTAAGTATATATGTTTAGCCGGAGTAGGTATGATTATATTTTTTGAGAATAAAAAGTGTTTCAAAGAAGGTAGAATCAATTACTATTTAAATACAAGGAGCAGATTACTCATGAATGATTATGGGGAAATTTTAATATATCAGTCGGAGGATGGTTTGACTAATATAGAGGTCAAGCTGCAAGATGAAGCGGTATGGCTTACACAATAACAAATGGCCGATTTATTCCAGACATCAAGAACTAATATAGTAGAATATATTAAACATATATATGAAGAGGGAGAACTTGATGAAAATTCAACCTGTCAGAAATTCCGACAGGTTTGGATAGAAGGAAAATGAGAAGTATCAAGAGAGTTACCGTGTTATAATCTTGATATGATTATATCTCCTGGGTATAGAGTAAAATCCAAGATTGCTACAAATCCTCTTCTCGGTCCTCTTTTTATAATTCTCAGAACGACTGCAGAACATATCATCAAAAGAGGACCATCCCATTCTTTTATACTTTCAAAAATTCCATAAAACACATAGTAGACTGCCTATACTTTCGCAGGCTACAACGTCTCAAATAATATCCCCAATGTATTGGGACCGCAGTGTGCTGATATAGTACAGCTTGCTTTTGTGACATGGATTTCTTCAAAGTGGAAATTTTCTTCCACAGTTTTTCGTACAAGTTCGATATATTCTTCGGATATACCGGAGTGTGTGATGAAGATAAGATGCGGGTTGATATCGGCATAGCGCGATAGCTGGTCCTTCACATATTTTACGAGAACTTTATCCAGAGCTCCCCGGTATTTTTTACCGACATTCATGCTGCCGTCCCGATTGTCCACTTCAATACAGGGTTTGAGTTTCAGGATGTTGGCGCCCAGAGCGGCGAGGGAAGAACAGCGTCCGCCGGCGCTCAAAAAAGTGAGTGTATCCAGGATGAAGCTGGCGTGGCATTTATGAGTGCGTTTGTTCAAGGATTCCGCGATTTCTCTGGCGGACATGCCCTGCTGTATCATTTCGCCCGCGGCAACGACGAGCAGTCCGGTCCCGGTGGAGAGATTACAACTGTCGATGGGGTAGACTCCATCCAGTTCGGACGCGGCGAGCTGCGCGTTTTGGTGTACGCTGGAGAGTGCGCTCCCCAGATTGATGTGAATGATTTCGCAGCCCTGCTCCACCCAGGGGCGGAAATAGTCCAGATATTCTGAGACATTTACAGCGGCGGTGGAGGGAAGGGATTTATTCGCATAGTATTCTTCATATATCTGCTCCGGCGTGATATCCACATTATCTCTGTAATCTTTCCCATTTAAAATAATGTGTAAAGGAAAATAGTGGACATGGTAGCGTTCTTTCAACTCGCTGTCTAAATCGCAGGTGCTGTCCGCACTCAAAATGATTTTAGCGTTTTGTGTTTTTGTCGTGGTATCAGGTTCGTTTTTTGACGTGATATCAAGTCCGTCTTCTGATATGATATCAGGTTTCTTTTCTGGTATGATATCAACTTCTTTTTCGAGCATGTTATCCACCTCCATGGATTGAGAAACTATTATTGATAAAGTTAAACTGCATCAGACTGTCTTTAATATATTGAGAAGTTTGGTATTGTCTTCTGGATTCATGATACAGAAGCGCACAAATTCGCCGTCCAGACACTGGAAAGAGGAGCAGTCGCGAATCATGAGCCCGTTTTTGATGCAGGTCTCAAATACGTCAAAAGAAGTGACGCCTTCTTTTAAAATTCTAAGCAGCAGGAAATTCGCGTAGGGAAGGTAAGTCTTAAAGGCGGGCATTTTCCGAATCTCGCTTAACATTCTGTCCCTTTCGGAGAGGATTAAATGCCGGCTTTTCTCAATATACTCCGTGTCCTTTAACATTCTTTCTCCGGCGAAAGCCCCCATGCTGTTTAGGGACCAGGGGGTCTGCTTTTCTTTCATTTTTTTCAGAAATGCGGCGTTCCCCGTGATGCCATACCCCAGACGGAGCCCCGGAGCGGCGAAAAATTTGGACACACCGCGCAGGACCATGAGATTGGAAAAATCTTTTGTAAATGGAATAGCAGTGACGTCCCTGATGTCCGGCGCAAATTCGGCGTAAGTCTCATCAATCATGACAAAGATGTCGTGATTCTGGCAGAAGGTAAGCAGCTTTTCCATATCTCCGGTCAAAACAGCGGAAGATGTGGGGTTATTTGGATTGCACAGAATCAGGAAATCATAGCCTTTGGAAAGGGTTTGGCACAAATCTTCTACATTCAGCTTGAAATCCAGTTCCTCCCGGAGATGATAATATTCCTGCGTACTGCCTGAAAATGAAAGTTCGCGGGAATACTCGGAATAAGTAGGTCCCAATATCAGTGTGTTTTTGGGCTGCTTTTCCTCAATCAGAAGGGAGATGAGCTCGCTGGAGCCATTCCCCGGCAGGATAAAGTCAGCAGGGATATCACAATACTGGGAAATGGTATCTCTGAGGGTTGTGTATTCTCTGTCCGGATAGGTGGAGAGGATGTCCAAATGCGCGGCGAGCTCGTCTTTTACGAGCTCTGACAGCCCGAGGGGATTGACGTTCGCGCCGAAGTTTACAATGGTTTCTTTCTTTAAATGATAGTATGCACAGATTTTTTCAATATCACTTCCGTGAAAAACTGGTTTTGTATCCATCTATAGTTCTCCTTTTTGAATTGGTAGCGTTGATGTACAAAGGATATCATGCTGCAATAAGGTATATTACTGCTTTGCGGCATTGCAGCGGCGCGCAAAGTGCCCAAGCCCCTTAAGATTTTGAGAGGAAGGGGGTGAAGTGGGATTGCCCGCTTTGTTTATAAGGATTATAGCACAATTTCCGAGAGATGACACAGGCGATTAGAAAGAGAAGTGAAAGCGTGAAGGTTGTGAGGACTACGGAGATTGTATGAGAGGCGGCTCTGTGATACGATAAAAAGCAGAAACAAAGAAGAGAGCAGGTGGTGAAATGGCATTATATGCGATAGGGGATTTCCATCTTTCCTTTGCAGTCAACAAGCCGATGGACGTGTTTGGACGTGAATGGAAAAACCATGTGAAGAAAATAGAAAAATACTGGCGGCGCTGTGTAAAAGATGAGGATACGGCAGTCATCACAGGCGACCATTCCTGGGGACGAAATTTGATGGAATGTGAGGAAGATTTGGAGTTTATTGCGGCGCTTCCGGGCAGAAAGATTCTGCTTCGGGGAAACCATGACATGTTCTGGGACGCCAAGAAGACGGAACGCTTAAACGAGCGGTATGAGGGACGGCTGTATTTCCTGCAGAATAATTTTTACACATACGAGGACTATGCTCTGGTGGGGACAAAAGGATACTGCTATGAGGGAAAAGATACCTTTGAACATTTTGAAAAAATTCGGGACAGGGAGCTGAAAAGGCTGGAGGCATCTTTTGCGGCTGCGCAGGCGGCAGGGTACAGGAAATATCTGATGTTTCTTCACTATCCGCCCACGAGTATCGGGGAAACGAAAAGCTGCTTTACAGAGATGGCACGGGCTTACGGAGCAGAAAAAGTGGTTTATTCTCATTGTCACGGACAGGCACGCTATTACGACAGTTTTTTAGGTGAGGTGGACGGTATTGAGTACAGGCTGGTTTCCTCCGATTATTTGAAGTTCAGACCGGACCTGCTGCTGGGGTAAGCAAAAGGAGTGGATTGCAGAAAAAAGGCTGTGAGCGGCTCAACCACTGGTTGAAAAAATTTCCTGTCAGGTGACTTTTGCTTCCATTGTAAATCTTTGTGTCTCTGGTAAAATGATAGACAAGAGGCGCCTCTGGATGAAAGAATCAGAAGGAGTGAAAAAAGATGATGGAATTAAATATAGGGAAACAAATCCAAAAACTCAGAAAGCAGGAAGGGCTGACGCAGGAGAAACTGGCGGAAATGTTGGGCGTATCTGCGGCGGCGGTCTCAAAGTGGGAAACCCAGACCGCTTATCCGGATATTGTACTGCTCTGTCCGCTGGCGAGGGCACTAAAGACCAGCATTGACGGTCTGATGGAGTTCCATGAGAAGCTGTCGGAAGAAGAATGTGTAAAGGCATTGAAGACTGCGGAAGAACTCTTTGCCGCAAACAAGGCAGTGGAGGCGTGCACTTATTGCGAAAACATGCTGAAACAGTATCCCACGGATGACTTTCTGAAGCTGCGCACAGCGGCAGTCTACCTTCAGTATCTGACTTCCATGCAGGATTTAAGGGACGGGAAAGGGTATTCAGAGGAATTTGTGCAGAAACAGTTGGACAGAGCGGCAGAGTTGTTCGAGAGCAGCGCACGGAGTGAGCGAAAGGAGATTGCGGAGACGTCGTGGTACATGCTCTCCAGTGTGTATATGATGAAGGGGGAGAGTGAGAAAGCGCTGGAAGCAGTGGACAGACTGCCCCAGCCGGGATACGATGCCAGGATTATGAAGGCGGGGATTCTTCAGCAGAGCGGCAAACTTGCAGAGGCGGAGAAGTTAAACCAGACCTGTTTGTACGAGGCGGTACGAAACAGTATTTTGTATCTGTCCGGTCTTGCGAATATTGCCAGAAAAGAAGGCGAAAATGACAGGGCATTGCTTTTCCTTGACAAAGGAATTAAGCTCTCATCCTTCTTTGAACAGCCGAAGATAGGCGGTATGGATACGGCGTGCCATCTTACAAAAGCCGAGATTTTCTGTGAGCAGGGAAGAGAAGAGGAAGCGATGGAGGCACTGCAAATGGCAGCTGCACGTTACATGGATTTGCTGAAATTTAAGGATACGGAAGAAATGGAAGTTCCTGCATATTTTGACAAACTGGCATGGAAACATAACAGCACATCCGGAAAAGAATTTTATATCAAGAATCTGCTGATGCTGCTTAAGCAGGCGGAGGGGCTTGGAGTACTCAGAGACAAAACAGAATATAGGGAAATCATAGAGACTTTGCAGAGCGCCTGCCAATGAGGGAAAGACCAATGAGGAATAGTACAGACAGATAAATGAAATACACATAGGATATAGATTAGTGCAGTGGAAGCATATTGTACAGCACAGAAAGCAAGTGTACAGAAAAACATGGAGGTACGTAAGAATGAAGACGGAGCGTTTGCTTGGGATACTGGTGACTCTTTTATCTAAAGAGAAAGTGACAGCGCCTCAGCTTGCGGAGAAGTTTGAAGTATCCAGGCGAACTATCAGCAGGGATATTGAGCATCTCTGCCGGGCAGGGATACCGATTGTCACCACACAGGGAAAGTATGGAGGGATTTCTGTCATGGAGGGATATAAGGTAGACCACACGCTTCTGACTTCGGCGGATATGCAGGCAATCCTGGCAGGGCTTCAGAGTCTGGACAGTGTCAGCGCCAATCGGCGTTATCAGCAGCTGATGGAGAAAATTTCCGCGGGAAATCCAAGTATCCTCGATACCAACCGCCAGATTCAAATTGATTTGTCCTCCTGGTATAAGGAATCTCTGGCGCCGCGCATCGGTCTTATCCAGGAGGCGGTGAAAGAGTCTGTCAGAATACGGTTTCACTATATTTCGCCCCGCGGGGAGAGCGTGCGGCTTGTGGAGCCGTATCAGCTCTTTTTCAAGTGGTCGTCCTGGTATCTGTGGGGATACTGTATGGAAAAACAGGATTTTCGGTTGTTTAAGTTAAACCGGATGACAGAACTTGTAAAGACGCAGGAAAAATTTGAACCACGGGAAGCCCCAGCGCCGGATATGAGTGACGAGAAAATCTTTCCCGCCAGATTTCAGGCGGAAGTGCGTTTCGCGGCACAGGCAAAGTGGCGGCTGATTGAGGAATTTGGCGCGGATAGTTTTCAGGAGCAGGAAGATGGGACACTTTTATTTACATTCCCATTCTCGGACAGGGAAAATCTGTTCGAGTGGCTGTTAAGCTTCGGGGACAGGGCAGAACTGTTGAAGCCAAAGGAATTGAGGGAGGCGCTGCGCGGAAAAATAAAAGAAATGTATGAAAAATACAAGTAGCGTAAGGAACATGACATACTGGTGACGTGTTTTGTATAGTACACTATATAAACGATATAAAAAGAAAGTGAGGCTTTACGATATGGCATGCAGTCAGGAGTTTGTAAAGTATATAGCGGGACAGATTAAAGATGCAGGAGCCGTCACCTGGAAAAAGATGTTCGGCGAGTACGGATTATTTGTAAACGGAAGAATCGTGGCAATCCTCTGTGAGGACCAGCTTTTCCTGAAAGTGACGGAGGCGGGGATTTCCCTGTATCCTGAATTGAAGGACAATCCGTGGCATGAAGGTGCATCTCCTACATACCGCCTTGTGGAGGAGGTGGATGACAGAGACTGGCTGTCCCATCTGGTGACAAAGACATGGGAGGCGCTGTATGGCGGCAAATCCGGGCAGGTGAAGAAAGGGAAAGACAAAGCCGCTATGGAAAAGCTGGACTACAAGAAAGCATATAAAGAGCTGTACCAGCCGGGGAAAAAGCCGGGAATTATCGAGGTGCCTGAAATGCGGTTCATACAGGTGGAGGGGAGGGGAAACCCCAATACCAGCGCGGAGTACCAGCAGTCTATTGAGATTTTATACGGGCTTTCCTTTGGCATCAAAATGAGCAAAATGACAGGGGAGTGCCCGCCGGGATATTTTGAGTATGTGGTACCTCCGCTGGAAGGGCTGTGGTGGAGTGAAGAGACCGCATTTGACGGGAAGAATATTACGGATAAGGACAAGCTGCACTGGATATCTATGATTCGCCAGCCGGACTTTGTAGATGAGGAAGTGTTTGAGAGGGCGAAGCAGGGGCTTATGAAAAAGAAACCGGATTTACAGTTTGAGAATACCCGCCTGGTGAAATGGACGGAAGGGCTTTGCTGTCAGATGATGCACATAGGACCATACGATGCGGAGGCAGAAAGCCTTGAGAAAATGGAGGCGTATATTGCTGAACAGGGGTATGAACTGGATATCTGCGGGGACAGAAGGCATCATGAGATTTATCTGGGGGACCCCAGAAGAACAAAACCGGAACGGCTCAGAACGGTCCTGCGCCACCCGGTAAAGCGGAAAGAATAGGGCTTGCGGATATCCCTTTTTTCAAATGAAAAACAGAGGGATATAAACAGAAATCTCGCAGTTTTGTGCAAGGAGTGAGAGGAAAAAGCCGGGAAGACGGAGTATGATGCAGACAAAGGAGAGAGAAAGATGGAATGGATTGACAGACTCAATCACGCGGTGGCATATATTGAAGGACATCTGACAGAGGAAATAGATTACAGCCGGGCAGCGAAGGAAGCCTGCTGCTCCCTCTATCATTTCCAGAGGATGTTCGCTTACATGGCGGGTATCCCGCTGTCTGAATATATCCGCCGCAGGAGGATGTCTTTAGCTGCCGTGGAACTGAAGGAAAAGGGTGCTAAGATTATGGATATCGCCCTCAAATACGGCTATCAGTCTCCCACGGCATTTAACCGGGCGTTTCAAAGTGTACACGAGATTACGCCGTCGGCGGCGAAAAAGAAAGACACTCCGGTGAAATTCTATCCGCCTCTGACCTTTAAAATCATTGTCAAAGGAGTGGAAGAATTGAATTATCGTTTAGAAACAAAGGAGGCATTTTGCATCACAGGAGCGGTAAAATCCCTGCACAAGACGCTGGAGGAAAACTTTCAAATTGTACCGCAGATGTGGGAAGAGGTGTCGAAAGACGGCACGATTGAGAAGTTGTGCGCTCATATGGACGAAAACCAAAAAGGTGTTCTGGGAGTGAGCATCTGCAAAGAGGGAGAGCAGTGGCGCTATATGATTGGCGTGGTTGCGAAAGACGGGGAGATTCCCGGTATGACAGCCTATGAGATTCCGGCGCGCACATGGGCGGTATTTCCGGGAAAGGGCGTATGCCCTCAGGCAATCCAGGAGCTGGAGCGCCGCATTTTTACGGAGTGGCTGCCATCCAGCGGATACGAATATGATATGGGACCGGATGTAGAGTGGTACCATAGTCCGAATCCGCAGGAGGCAGACTTTGAAGTGTGGGTGCCGGTGAAAGGCTAGATAGCCCATTCACGGCTGACCGCTTGTAACTTCACCATGCGCGGGTAAATCCTGCCGGTTTGCATCAGAGTCATTGGCGTCCCCTGTTCTGCAACGACACCGTCCGAAAGTACCACGACTTTATCTGCATTACTCACGGTACGCATGCGGTGTGCGATGACGAGTACGGTTTTATCCTTTATAAGCTTTGACAAAGCGGACTGTATCAAAGTCTCGTTTTCCACATCAAGACTCGCCGTTGCCTCGTCAAGCAGAATAATGGGGGCGTTTTTCAGAAAAGCTCGCGCAATTGAAATACGCTGCCGTTCGCCGCCGGACAGTTCGCAGCCATTCTCGCCAATCATACTGTTATAGCCATCTGGAAGTTTTGCGGCAAATTCATCACAGTTTGCCAGTTTTGCCGCCGCAAGGACTTCTTCGTCTGAGGCATCCTTTTTCCCAATCCGTATATTTTCCATAATGGTATTGTTAAATAGGGTTACATCCTGGAAAACGATGGAGTACAGGGACAACAATGTTTCCGGCTCTATCTTTTCGATATCCATGCCGCCTACGGTAATCTTTCCTTTGCTGATATCCCAGAATCTTGCCGCAAGGCGGGATACGGTAGTTTTACCGCCACCGGAAGGTCCGACCAGGGCGGTGACTTCCCCCTGTTTTGCCGTAAAGGACACGTCTTTCAGTACAGTTTCTCCGGTATTGTAAGAAAATCCCACATGGCTGAACACGATATCATACCCCCGGTTTGTCATACTGCTGCTGCCGGTCTGGACAGGCTGGTCGAAAATTTCATTCATACGGTTTATATTTGTTTTCGTGGAAATGACTGCGGCGAGGTTTTGCAGCGCACCTTCCAGCGGAGCATATAACCTGGAAGCCACCAGCAAAAACATGAAAAACAGAGGAATGTCGATATCACCGCGGATAAGCAGTACGGAGCCGACAAGCGCGACCGTGGCGATTCCAAACTTTAATATCAGAGTGGAGGAGACCACGAAAAGGGCAGTACCAAGTTCAGAGATGATATGCCGTTTTTCCACATGGTCGATTTTTTTGTCCAGTCCCTTCAGATAATTTACTTCTGCATTGTTTGCCTTTAAATCCTGGAGATTTTCAATACATTCCTGTACGCCGTCCTCCAACGCCACATTTGCCGCCACGGATTTGCGGTTAAAATATTCCTGTATGCGGGCGGAAAAGAATGTGATGGTAAAAGCAACCGGCAGAACCCACACTGCCGCCAGAGCCATGCGCCAGTCAAAAACAAAAAGGCAGATGGCGATGAGGGTTGTGGAGAGGAGCGAGCCTGCCAGAGCCGGAACATAATGTGAAAATGCCGTCTCAAGGGTAGCGCAGTCGCCCATAATAGAGTTAGTTAAATCGGCAAGGTCTTTTTTGCCGAAGAAAGACAGGGGGATTTTGCGCAGGCACTCCGCCAGGGAAATCCTCCTTACTCCGCTTTCTACATAAGTTGCCAGGTAGGTGGCATTGTACTGTACCCAGGTTGCCGCAAAAATCAGGCACAGACAAAGTACGGCGCCTGCCGCATAGAAAGCGATGAGACTTCCTGTTACCTTTCCCTCCATCATGTCCAGCACGAAATAATAGAGGAGTCCTACGGGCAGCATAAAGGATATATCCTGCAGGACGCAGGCGAGGCACCCTTTTATCAAATCCACAGCTCCTTGTCTTGACAATGCGAAGCGTCTTTGCAGTGTACAAATCATAATGTTCCCTCCTTTGTTATTTTCCATTCCGCTGCTTCAGAATAATTTTTCCACATACGTGCAAATATGCCGTCTTTTTGCAGAAGTTCGCGGTGCGTTCCGCGCTCGGCAATCTCGCCGTCCTGCATCACGTAAATGCAGTCTGCCTCTGTGATGGAAGACAGTCTGTGCGCAATCATCATAACGGTTCTGCCTTTTGACAGTGCGGATAGAGCCTGCTGTACACGCACTTCATTGTCAGGGTCGGCAAATGCGGTGGCTTCATCGAGAATGAGAATCGGCGCATCCTTGAGAACGGCGCGGGCGATGGTGATTCGCTGCTGCTCGCCGCCGGAGAGGTAGACGCCATTGGTTCCCACAACGGTATCAATGCCATCCGGCAATTTCTCTATGATATCCATGCACTGCGCGGCTTCCAGGGCACGAAGAACTTCTTTCCGGGAGGCCTCCGGCTTTGCCATCCGTACATTTTCCAATATGGAGGCTTTCATCAGGCGGCTGTTTTGGAATACAAAAGATATCCTGTTCATCAGCGCTTCTTTTGGCATGTCGCGAAGGTCCACATTTCCTATCAATATACGCCCCTCTTGAGGGTCAAAAAATCTCGTGATGATGTTTGCGAGGGTTGTTTTTCCGCTGCCTGATGCGCCTGCCAGCGCCACGGTCTGTCCCGGTTTGATGGACAGAGACACATCATGAAGCGCCTGCTTTTCTCCATCGTAGCTGTAACTGACATGCTCCAGAACAATGCTGTTGTCATCCGGTATGTGGTCGGTACTGCTTTCCGGCAGCGGCGTTTCACTTATCACTTCATCAATTCTGTTTAGTGCATCGCTTACAATCATAGAATCTTCGCTCATGAACATGATTTTTGTGAGTGTTGTACCGATAACAGGAGTAATGATGATGTAGAAAATGAGGTTCAGCAGAAAAGTGTCAGTTACTCCGTTTCGCGTAAGGAGGATACCGCCGGCAATCAGAAAGGCAAATACGCCGTTGATGGCGGTAGTATAAAACATCATGGGAAGCCGAAGCGCTTTCGTATAGGCGATAACCCATTTTTCATAATTATCAATGGAACCTTTGAAACGCTTGAAGGTAAAGATAGTCTGCCCAAAAGTCTTCACCACCGGGACACCCCTCACATATTCGACGGCTTCGTTGGACATGTCGGCAAGAGCGTTTTGGTATTCCTTCATTTTCTGTTCCATTCCCGCTCCGGTCATTTTCATCATAATAAGAAAACCGAGGGCAACAGGGATGAGACTTAATATGCCCAGGCGCCAGTCAAAAACAAGCAGCAGGAAGAGCAGACCTATGGGTGTGGCGATGGCTCCTGCCTTATCGGGAAGCCGGTGCGCCAGATAATTTTCCGTGGCGGCGCTGGACGTGTTTACAATGCTTCTTAGTTTGCCGCTTCCATACCTCTCTGTCACACCGAGCGGCAGCGCGGTGATGTGCCGCATCAGTTCCTTGCGGATATTGGCTGCGACCCGGAACGCGCTGACGTGGGAACACATGAGCGCGGCAATATATACAACAACGGACAGTACCGCGAAGAGTACGGCAGACCAACCGTACTGTGTGACGTGTTCCGCCTGGGAAAAATTCGGGGAAACTTCCAGTATATCGTGGATGATGCGCCAGATATACCAGAACGGTACCAGCGCCAGCAGCGCGCTTATTACAGACAGTATCCAGGAGAGATAGGTAAGGGCTTTATATTTTTGCGCATAGCCCATCAATCTTGAAAGATTTGACTGTTTTTTCATAAAAGTACCTCCTTGTTAAAAATAGTTTATGATATGAGGGCAGAAATATCTGCTCCTGAATATCCTCTATACAAAAGGAAACGGAACATGGCGGGTTAGCGAAAACTAACTTATGCGCCAAATAAGTGGAAAGCCCGTGCTTTCCACTTTTGCCATGGGGAGTGATTCTGTAAAACTTACAAAACGCGCGAAATATCACAGACGATATGCGCCAGGCTCAATCCGGCTGCTGCCCCATAATTTTCATCCAGCCGGCAGTGTAAAACGCCCGCATTTCTTTTAAATAATGCTTCGCCTGTTCAAGCGGCATCTCGTGTATGATTAACTCAAAAAATGTATTGAACATTCCGGTGATGAGAATATGCTCCAGCCGCTCGTCAATAGGCGGCGCCGGTCTGCCCAGCGCTTCCAGTATATTCATGTAAGTGTGAGTCGCCTGTGTTTCAATTTCCACCATCTCATCTATCAGTCCGGAAAAACGAGTTCCCTCCGAACCGCAGAGAAGGAGCTTGCACGCATCCAGATGGGCATAGGCATACAAAAGCATGTCATACATACATGTACCGGAAATATCGGTGAGATTCTCCGGCTGCTCTTCCGGCGGGATTTCTGCGAATTGTTTTTGCGCGCTGCAGAAGCAGTCTAAAAGAAAACGGTAATGCTCGCCTACCAACGCTTCAAATAAATCTTCCTTGCTGTCGAAATAGCCATAAAAAGCGCCGGTCGTAACCCCCGCTGTCTTGACAATGTTCCTCAAAGAGGCGGCGCGGAAACCTTTTGTGAGAAATTCCCGCATGGCTGCGGTAAGGATTAACTTTAGGGTAGTTGTCTCTGCGTCTATCATAGAGCGGCTCCTTTTATATATCAGTATATAACAGTGTTATATACTGTGCTTATATGGTACAATGCATACGAGGGTTTGTCAATGAGAGAAGTGCGTTATAAAAGAGAAAAAATCTCAAATAGCAGCAAAGCAGTTGTTTTCTGCGTATTTTGCTGCACTGAAGTAAAAGTTCGGTCCACGCCATCCCCGATGGCTGAACTTTTACGCGGTGAAAAGTTAAAAGTATGAAAAAGTAGAATAATCAGAAAAAAGGTGGTATAATAATCGCACGAGTGCGATTCAAGCCGAAGATTCGGCTTTTCCCCCCCCAGCGGGGGGGGTTACACGGCCGCAATGAC
>OGQQ01000168.1_pt1 | contig 67895 bp, 66 predicted proteins | sample 1553281 | NCBI WGS metagenome assembly OGQQ01 (sample SAMEA2579937, study PRJEB22360) | human gut metagenome | biome: human gut; feature: human-associated habitat; material: faeces | place: Denmark | collected 2008/2010 | reverse complement strand
CGGTACTCAGACAACAGTTTTTGACCTTTAACGGTGAAGAAATGCAGGTTGGCGGTAACATCCGCAACGCATACATGAACGACGAATCCGGCAGAGAACAGTTGAGAAAGGTTCTCTCTGACGAATACTTCAACGCCGTTATGGCAGTATGGCAGTGCTAATGACAGTCGGATAAAGAAATTGCATCAGATACCCGAGTAAGGTTCTGATGCAATCTTTGTTTATATTAAAAATTTGTCAGTAGCGCCGAACCGTATTCGCCATAAATAAACAGTAAATTTCATATTAATAAAACAGTCGGGAAGACATTGCATTTTATTTTGCGAACTGTCTTCCCGACATTAATTTTCCATTTTCAATTTTCAATTTTACATTTAATTAAACCTTTCGCTCGGGCATAATGACATTCACAAACTATCTTCACGAACATAAAAAGTCGGCTCGCCGTTTACGGCTTTTCGCCTGTCAAAAATTCAATACTTCTCTCAATTGAATCCTTGGAGCTTCCCCAATCTTTGCCGTGGTTGCGGTAATCAAACATTGAGCAGAAATATGTGATATCTTCTTTAAGCGACAACAGATATTTTTTTGTAAGACCTGCTGTTTCGGCATAGAACTGCGGTAAAAGCTTTGACGGCAGCTTGCTCTTTTGGGTTGCAACATTCATAATAAAATTATAGTGTTTGAAGCAGATAAACGGCTGTTCGTTGTACAGCTTATAAAACTCCTCTCCCTTTGCCCACTCAACAAAAATGGTGTCGCAAAAATGGTGCATATCCCACTCGATTCTGTCGCATACATAACACGAATCAAGTCGCTTTTTAATGACTTCAAGCTGTTTCTTATCAGGCTTGCCCTTCAGCTTTTTCGGCATATCGTTATCAATAATTTCCTGAAGATGACTTTCAAGAATAAGCGCATTCGGCAGTTTTTGTCCTTTTTCAAACATCTGCGAAAAATGGCGGTGACAAAAGCCTTTTTTGTTGGTTTCAATCCTGATATTAGGCTCCATCATTGCATCGCCCGTAATGAATTTTACATACTGCTCCTCAAGCATACTCTCCATTCGGCAAAACGGACAACCGCATTTCGGCATAAATATATCGTTAATCGGAATTGTGCAGATAGTTTCTTTCACAATAATCCTCCTTTTGAGTTAATGTGGTGGTTATAACACACCGTTTTCATCATATCAAAACATATGTGTTTAAACAAAATATTTCATCAAGGCTTGCGTTCAATGAGTTCCTGTCTGAAATACAGTCGGGACTGAAATCTGTTTTACAAACAAACTATCTTCCCGACATTCATTTTCCATTTTCAATTTTCCATTTTTCATTTTAAATAAAGTATATCATAATTTTCCCGAATGTGATATACTTTATTAAGAATATTTCGGCGGTGAAAATCATGGAATGTATTGAACTCGACAACAAAATCAAAATAACCGATGTGCATGACCTTGACCTTGCGCAGACTCTCGACTGCGGTCAGAGCTTTCGTTGGAAGTTGCAGGATGACGGTTCTTTTCACGGTGTTGCCTACGGCAAAAGCGTAACCGTCAGCCTTGACAAAACGGATATGTACATTGAAAATGCAACGGCTGACGACTTCAAAAACATCTGGTACAGCTACTTTGACCTTTCGCTTGATTACGGAAAAATCCGTGAAGAAATCAGCACAATACATCCCGTTCTGAACGAGGCGGCAAAGTACGCCCCGGGCATAAGGATTTTAAGGCAAGAGCCTTTTGAGGCACTCTGCACATTCATCATTTCGCAGAACAACAATATAAAGCGAATCAAAGGCATTGTTGAGCGTTTGTGTGAGAACTTCGGCACACGGCTTGATGACGGAGAATTTGCGTTCCCGACAGCCGAAATACTTGCAAAGCTTTCGCCCGATGACCTTGCACCGCTGAGAGCAGGATTTCGCAACCGTTACATTATTGATGCGGCACAAAAGGTTGCAAACGGCGAGGTGAATCTTGACAGCTGTTTCACGCTTGACTATGAAGATGCAAGAGCGGAGCTTATGAAAATTACGGGCGTCGGCAAAAAGGTTGCCGACTGCACACTTCTTTTCGGTATGCACAGAATTGAGGCTTTTCCGATTGATGTGTGGATGAAACGGGCAATGGAAAAGCTGTTCCCGAATATGAACGGTGACGATTTCGGTCAGTACGCAGGCATCGCCCAGCAGTACATTTTTCACTACAGCCGAATGCACCCGGAACTTTTTTAACGGTGTACCACCGTGGGCAGTTCGTGCAGATAGTTTGATGAATTAAAAACTAATTATTCCCGAGCATAGCGTTGTTATTGTTTTTGCAATTTTGTAATGGCACAAATATTATGCTAAAAATAAATCATAAAACAAAACGGACAATTATAAAAATCACTACTTGCAAACAAATAGCTTATGTGCTATAATCAAGATAGCTAAAGAGAAGTTATGAACACAGGTTCATGCAAGTGAAACCCCCGAAGGTGGCCGCCTTCGGGGGTTTCTTTTGGGATTTTGTCGGGCTACTTCCTATCAATCCACTTACAGATGTAGTAGCTAATTACACCTGCCACGATAGAAATAAAAAGAGAAGTTATGTAATACAACAGGTTCACCTCCTTCCTGACGGAAGAAGCCGACTTGGCTATTGTATCATGAAGCAAAACGCTTTTCAACAAAAACAAATTTTGTAAATGTCGCAAGTCAGTATGGGCACTCATACACTTCCACATAAAATAAAAATGCATCAGAACCTTATTCGGGCATCTGATGCATTTCGTTTATCTGACTATCTTCTCAAATTACGGGCGGTGGTACACTGCCAACATTAATTTTCCATTTTCAATTTTCAAATTTCAATTTGAATTATTTGGCTTTTTTCGCTGAACTGTCAAAAAGCAATACAAGAGTTGCGTTATCGGCTGTACCTGTTTCTTTAAGACCGTTGTTTTTCTGGAATTTCTTAACAGCCTCGGCTGTTACTTCGCCATAGTAGCCTGTCACATTGTCCTTGTCGGCAATGTAACCGATGTTATAAAGGCGGAGCTGCATAGCCTTTACCGTGTCATTTTCATCTTCCAGCTTGAGTGAAAGGTCTGATGTAATGGTAAGATTATACTTATCGGCAACCGACTTTGAATTGCTTGCGGTTGTTGTTGCCTGAGTTGCGGTTGTTGCGTCAGTCTTTGACGCTGTCGCATCCTGAGCCTTTGTTGTGTCTGTTGCAGACTTTGGCTTGAGGTCGGGATACATAAAGTAAACCATTTTTTCAAGTGCTTCCAGAGCAGTATTGCCGGGTCTTGACATTTCTTCAAGCGAAACCTCAAGAATTTTGCCTGTCTTAACTGCGCCAAGACTTGCGAGTGTTGTATCGCCCTTAATTTTATCAAGAGTAGCTTTGTCTGCATAGAAGATAAAGTTCGGATTTGCAATCTTGAGAGTTGCAACATCAACATTGTTGTCGCTGATGTTTACTGCGGCATTAACCGCCCCCGTATAGCCCAGGAGCATATCGCCGTATGTTCCGCTTGTCATCATCTTGAGTCTGTCGTCTTCTGTATAGAGATAACAAACCGTATCAAGAATGCCGGAATTTCTGTTATTAACCTGCTGTTTGTAGTTGTTCATCTTATCAAGCAATTCATTGTAGGTATCTTCACCCTTCTTTGCGCCGGTTTTTGTGCCGCCGCAAATTTTGCCGATTGTCACATAGTTCGTTTCAACCTGCTTGGGAGTGTCACCGTGTGACATCGTGACAACCTGAATACCCTTGTCCTGAAGCTTCTTCTTTGCGTCCTCATTTATTGACTGACCTGCAAACACAAGGTTTGTGCCGGAATTGATAATTTTGTCGGTATCGGGATTTTCATATGAACCGACGCTCGGGGCAACTGCGATTGACTGCTGGTCAACCTCATCACTTCTGCCCACAATATATCTGTCATAGCCTGTTGCGATGAGGATATCGGCTGTCGGCGCATCAAGAACAACTATGTTCTTTGGCTGACTTTCTATCGTGATGTTTGCCACCTCAACAGGATATTCTCCGTCAGAACAACCGCTGAAAAGCGCAACTGCCGAAAGCATTGTCACAACTGCAAGAGCAATTGAAATTATTTTTGTTTTCATAATTGACCTCCGATTAATCAGCAAAACAGCGATTCAACATACTGTCTTGCACATCTTGGCGAACGACCGCCTCTTGAAAGTGCAAACTGCTCAGCGCCGAGTGCAAGCTCTTCGTGAGTCATCTTGACGCCTCTCTGCTCTGCAAGAGAATATACAATTTCAAGAAAATCATTCTTTGAAGGAATTGTGTAGCAGACTGCAAGACCGAAACGGTCCGAAAGCGAAAGGCTTTCCTGCATATTGTCACGAACATTGATATCATCAACAGTATGCGTTCTGTCGGAAATGCTTTCCTTAACAAGGTGTCTGCGATTTGATGTTGCATAAATCAACGCATTATCGGGACGAGCCGCAAGTCCGCCCTCAAGCACGGCTTTAAGGGTTGTATAGCTCTGATCCTGATGTTGGAACGAAAGATCATCAATAAATATAATGAATTTAAGCGGAAGAGCAGCAATCTTGTCAACAAGAAGCGGAAAGTCAATGAGCCTGTCCTTAGGCATTTCAACAATGCGGAGTCCGTCCTTGCGGAACTCGTTTGCAATTGCCTTGACTGTTGAGCTTTTACCTGTACCCTTATCACCGTAAAGCAGACAGTTGTTACAGCTCTTGCCCTGAATAAATGAAAGTGTGTTGTTTACAACCTGACTTCTCTGACGCTCATATCCCGTAAATGTATCCATATCAATCTTGTCCGGATGCTCAACAGGCTGAATGTCACCGTCACGCCAGATGAACGCCTTGTAACGGGCAAACATTCCGCAACCGTTTTCCTTATAATAAGCAGAAAGCTTGTCAAGTGAACCGTCAAATCCGTCAAAGCACGGAGCGCACTTGCCTGTCTGCCACTTTGGAAGAATCGGAATAAGCTCCTTGATTTCATCGGCATAGGTATATGCCTCAAGCACTTCATCGGAAGTAAGCTTTGCGGCTGTTAAAATAGCATCGCAGTCTGTCTTAACGGCAGAAACAACATTTTCGGGTAACTCGCCCTGTCTGCCGGCTGTTGCGGCACGGGCAAAACAGTTATCGTCAAAAAGAGCCGTTTCGCTGATTGCAAATGCGAACTTATCCGCACAGCCTCTTTCGCAAAGCATTGAGCAAAGCTTGCCGTATGCACCGAGAAACTCCTCAGGCTTTTTGTCGAGCGAAAGCAAAAGTTCATAAAAGGCTTTCGGAACGCTTCTGTTCATTATACCTCTGAATACAGAGAGTGATGACAAAAGCATTTTACACTTATTTACATTATTCATTCTAAACATCCCAATCTGTTCTAATCTATTTAATTGTACACATTTTTATCCGTTTAGTCAATAATTTACGGCAAACAACGGCATCCTATTTTTTACGCTTTAACAAGCCAAAATATGTATAATTTTTCACCGCATCAAGTATACATTGGGTTCAATGACGGTTAAAACGGCGATAAATCGGGATAAATACGGGCTTTTCAGGGTTTCAAAAGAATTTTTAAAATTTTTTAAAAAAAGTGTTGACATTTGGTGCAGCCCGTAGTATAATCAATACTGTTCTCAAGAGAGAAACAAAAGTTAATAAGTTGGTGTTGATGACGCTGAGGGTCCACCTGTTCCCATACCGAACACAGAAGTTAAGCTCAGTGGTGCCGAAAATACTTGGCTGGTGACGGCCCGGGAAGATAGGGAGATGCCAACACAAAGCATACACCCAAACGGGTGTTTTGCTCTATATTCCTCCATAGCTCAGTCGGTAGAGCGAGTGTACACAAATATACCCGACACTATCACTTAGTTTGAGGAACAACTAAATATGTTGTTTAAGTCCACTACCGGGGACTTAAGTAACAAATAAGATTGCCTTTTGTGCAGTCTTTACAAAAATCTTTGGTAAAACCCAAAGAAAATTGTATATTCCTCCATAGCTCAGTCGGTAGAGCGCATGACTGTTAATCATGATGTCACTGGTTCGAGCCCAGTTGGGGGAGCCAACGAGAGGCTCATAGTTTTTCTATGAGCCTCAATTACTTATATACAAAATTTATTTCCGGTAGAAGTGATAATTGTTTTATCGGAAAGGAAAAGATATGGAGTTCGAAAATATGACAGACAAACAATTTGATGTTCTTATGAACTCAATTATCCAAATAGTAAAGGATTCTGAAACTAAAGATGAAGCTGTTGAAAAGCTACAAAATTTAGTTAAAGGTAAAGAAAACTGATTACTTTCGCTAATCTGCTTAATTTAATATTATCAAATATATGAGTCAATCATCATATTTCTTATTTTAGAGATATAGTAATTGGCTCTTTTTTTATTGGCAATCGTTTTAATTATTAGAACGGCTGCCTTTTTTATTTACAAAAAAATTGAAAGGAATGATTTTAAATGTATTTTACCGACACGCCCGAACTCAGGAAGTTTGAAAGAGAGATGCGTCAGAAACCTAATTTTGACAGGCGCAATGATGAGTGTGATGAAAATGAAATCTCACATTTCTCTGACAACAAAAATGTCAATACAAACAGAAAAAAAGAAGGAGATTGATTTTATGACTATAAAAATCAGGAGTCCTACTAATGGATATTGCTTGAATCAAAACTAAAAAAATAGGAGATGTATAACTTGAACGAATATGAAAGACAGCGCAGAATAGCTGAAAGCACAAAGAAATTGTATCCACCGGGAACAAGAATTGAGCTTATCCATATGAATGACCCACACGCACCTGTTCCGGCAGGCACAAGAGGAACAGTTAAATTTGTTGATTCAATGGGAACGATATTCCCTGAGTGGGATAACAATCGAACCATTGGTATCGTTCCCGGTGAGGACTCATTCAGAAAGCTCACACAGGAAGAAATCGAAACGGAAAACCAATCCGAATCACAAGTTGATGATGAAGTTCCTTATGAGGATAACGGAATGACTATGGGAATGTGAGGTGAGGTTTAATCAATAAATCTTCGTTTGGAATGAAGATTTATGTCCATCAAATTCTTTGATATGTTTGCAGGCATCGGCGGTTTCCGTTCAGGACTTGAAGCCATAGGCGGTTTTGAGTGCGTCGGATACTGCGAAATCGACAAGTATGCAAAGCTGGCATACGAAGCAATGTACGATACAGGAGGTGAACTTTACTTTGATGACGCAAGAAAAATTGTACCCGAACAGTTACCCGATTTCGACCTTCTTGTTGGAGGATTTCCCTGTCAGTCCTTCTCAATCGCAGGAGCGAGAAAAGGATTTGACGACACAAGAGGAACGCTGTTTTTCGAGATTGCTCGAATTGCTGCCGTTAAAAAACCTAAGTATCTCTACATGGAAAACGTTCCCGGTCTGCTTAACCATGACTCAGGCAAAACATTTGAAACAATCCTCAATACATTGAATACAGGGTCCCCGAAAAGCATTAAGCTTTTTGGGGAGAGGAGGTGCAGCATAGCGTGCGAGTTTTTAACCGCTTGCGGTTGGAAACGAGTAAGCACAGCTTGCACCGACGAGGGGTATGATGTGTGCTGGCAGGTACTTAACAGCAAAAATTTCGGAGTACCCCAATCAAGAAATCGAGTGTTCATTATCGGATATCTTAGAGGACAATGTGCCGGAGAAGTATTATCTTTCACGCAAACAAGCGGAAAAGCTCTTATACAAAGAAAAGCCAACGCAGGGTGAGCGAATCTACTCATCAAAAGGACTAAGCTGTACACTTACAAGCGGTTCGGGCGGATTCGGCGGTCATAGCGGACTTTATCTTATTGAAGATACTGAAAATTTTGGTTTGCCGATAAAGTCTAAGACCAAAGACGGTTATCAGATGGCATATCCCGGTGACAGCATTGATACCGCCTTTTCGGGACAAAATTCAAGGCGTGGCAGAGTCGGCAATCAGATAGCACATACTCTAACAACCTCAGCAACGCAAGCGTATTATTTTATCGACCTGAACCCCGATCCGAAGCTGACAGAAATTGCAAGGTGCATAACTGCAAGACACGATTCGGGAATCAGTAACCGAAAGGGTGAGCATTCAGGTGTATTCGTTGAAAGCACGAATTTTACAGATGATGAAAAATTCGCAGTTGCTTTTGTTGATCCAAACGGCGAAGTCCATATCGGCAGAATCAGAAAGCTTACTCCGAGGGAGTGCTGGAGATTACAAGGTTTCACGGACGATCAGTTCGACAAGGCAAAAGCGACTGGACTATCCGACAGCAGGCTTTACAAGATGGCAGGAAATGCGGTGACAGTAAATGTAATCTCTGAAATCGGTAAGATTATTAAAAAGGCAGACAGTAAAATTTAAATAACAACAACTAATATCAATCGTTCCGAACGACTGATATTGGTTTCAATATATATAAGCCGTTGGTTGAGTTAAATACTTAATCAACGGCTTTTTGTCGTTTCAGGGGCGATTGATATTCCGAGAGGAGTGATGAATATCAAAACCCCTGTAAGTTGGATGGGTAACAAAACCTCCATCCTTCATATTTTGTACGCCCTGTTTCCTCTGAATTACGAAAGGTATATTGAACCCTTCGGAGGTTCGGGAGCGGTACTTTTAGGCAAGAAAAAGCCTGATAAATTCGAGGTTTACAATGATTACAATCATAATCTTGTAAACCTCTTTCGCTGTATGCGTGACAGACCTTTGGCTTTCATAAAAGAGTTGGGATTCTATCCTCTAAATTCAAGGGATGATTTTAATGCAATCAGGGATTTCTTCAGACAGGAGAAGTTTGAGGATAAGTACCTTGATGAAGAATTGAAACTGACGAAGATTATCCTGCCTGACTTGAAAGCAGAAGAAATCATAGAGCTATATGTCAGAATGAAACAGGACTACGATTTGCGCAGAGCCGTAATGTTTCTTAAACTCTTACGATACAGTTATTCAAGTGGCGGAAAATCATTTGCCTGTCAGCCTTTTTCAGTAGTGAGCCTTTTTCAACTGATAGAACAAGTTGGTAAAAGACTTGAAAATACGGTAATCGAAAATCAGGATTTTGAGGTTTTAATCAAGCATTATGACCGAGAAAATGCCTTTTTCTACTGCGATCCGCCTTATTTTTCAAGTGAGTATGTTTATCAGTGCGGTTTCACTTGGGATAACCATATAAGGCTGAAAAACGCACTTGCAAAAGCAAAAGGCAAATGGCTTGTGTCATACAATGATTGTGAGGAAATACGCAATTTGTACGACGGCTGTTCTTTCTTTGATTTTACAAGACTGCACAATATGAAACAGCGAATAAACGCAGGCGAACAATTCCCCGAATTGCTTATCGGCAATTACGATATGTATGAACGGCAGAGAAACAGGCCGTTGCAGTTAAGTCTGCTTGACTTGACAACCGAACAACAAATTGATTTAGAACAAATTTTGAAGGAGTGTATTATTAACAATGGAAAGTAGAGTTTATGTAAGCATACCGCTTGACGCACTTATTGTATCAGGAATCACATCCGACTGTGCTGTGCAGATTTCAGCTGTGGACGGAGCAATTCTGATTGAGAGATGCGATGATGATTGCGAAGAATGTTGCTGTGACTGTATCTGCGATGAGTGCAGAGCAGAGCTTGCGGAAAGCGAGGACGAGTAGTGCTTAAAATTTACAGAGTTCTCGGTAAAAAAGGAAGAATTACAATCCCCTATGAAATCCGCCAACGAATCGGATTCAGATACAACGATGTTTTATCTTTCACACAGCAGGATGACGGTTCGGTACTTGTCAGGAAAGAAAAAATCTGCGACAACTGTAATGAATTTGCAGAAGAATTCGAGGAAAATTTCACCCTTGAAGACTTCCTCGACAGTCTGTCCGAGGAAGAACAGAGAGATGCACTTCTGCATCTCTCTGCTGTGGGCAGAAAAACAGAATGTTAGTTTACCGTTTGCGTCTGCCAAAAAGAAATGATTATCAGTTGGTATTCAAAAATCTCTGGACATTTCAAATTCTTTGGATATACTTGTTGCTTGAAAGGACGGCGATAGTATGAAAAAGAAAATCGCAATAATGCTGACATTGATTTTAGCAGCAGGAACATTCACAGCTTGTACGGCAGAAGAAAAAATGGATAACAGTTCTTTATCACCCACGGCTTCAACTTCCGTGGGTGTTTCTGCATCTGGGGAAAGTTCTGAAATGGCAACAACCGAAACAATGCAATCCACCGAAAAAGCCACCGTTTCAAAAGAAACAGAGCCTTCGGGACAGAATACCAAAACCGAAGAAAAAGCCGACAGTGGGAAAAATTCGGCGGTTGTTTCAGTAACGGATCCGATTCAGAAAACGCAAACTGAGGGTCGGAACAACAGCAAGAATACAGTGAATAGTAATCAGTCTGAATCGGAATCGACCGCTAAAAAAGAAACTGAAACTCCTACTCAAAAGCCTGTGCAGAAGCATACAGAAAAGCCAACACAGAAACCTACGAAAAAGCCTACGCAACCGCCTACCAAAGCAGTGGCATAGCTCCGAGCGACTTATCATTCAATGTAATCGCAGAAAACAACAAAATATATGTAGTCTACTGTTGAGCAGACGATTAAGCAAGGCACTCACTTTATTGTGGGTGCTTATTTTTATGAAAGGAAGATGACAATGAAAATCAATAGCATAACACTCTCAGACCTCCGCCATATGAACGGTAAGGAAGGACTCATCTTGCAGGGCTGTGGAGGTGAAATTAAAGAATGGATGGACGGCATCAATAAAATGCTTACGGACAAAGGAATACTTCTTGACAATACAAAGTTTGAGAATGTTTCTGTGTTTGAAAATGACGGCGTTACCTGTATTCTTTATCCATTTGAAGAAGTCCACCTTGATATCGGCAAGCTTGCAATGTGGAGATTACAGTCATACACAGCATTTGCCGGAACTTGGCTTTCCGACTATGTGGAAAACAAGCTCGGTGGATTTATTACCAATGAGCAAAGCAAAGCAGAAAAGGTCAAACCTGACTGTGCGTTGATAGGTCAGGATGACAATATATTCAATCTGTTAGGAATTGCAAGTCACACTCTCAAACAAAACGGTATGGCTGACGAGGCAGAAATGATGTGTGCTCGAATAAGGGGTGCAGAAAACTACTGTGAAGCGCTGAATATCATCGGCGAGTATGTAAATATCACAGACGGCAGTGAGCAGTCCGATGATATAGATGAAGATTTCAATGAAGGGCAGGCGATGAAGTTATGATTTACTTTATCTGAAAACAGAATATTTTATCAGTAGGCAGAGTCAGACGACTTTGCCTTATTTTTTACCAAGAAAGGAATTTTTAGAATGAAAAACATTTTAGCTAAAAGGAATTTCACAAGAATAACAGCACTTTTGCTTGCGGTTGCCGTAATATTCGGAACAATGTTTGCACTCCCCGTAAGTGCGCCAAGCGGTGATAAGGTTACAATCACCTTCGATTATTGTTATGACAGCACCGGGAACATAATCAAATTTCAGCAGACAACGGTCAGTGACGGCTACACAGTCGGCACTCCCGGCGAAGAGCTTTGCAAGATTTTTGCAGACGGCAAAGAAGCCTATTGCATTGAACCCGGTCACACGCTCTACTCAGGCAATACGCTGACCGAGGACGGTTCAACCGTTTGGAAGAATTTAGGCTCGGCAAAGCAGAAAGCAATCAACCTCGCTCTGCTCTACGGCAAACCCGGTTCAGGAAAAAGCTTAAGCGGAACAGAGGATCAGAAGTGGGTAGCAACTCAGCTGATAGTCTGGGAGTTTGTTTCAGGTTGCAGAAGTACTGCTGACGGTTACAAGTGTACGAATACAAAGTTCATTGACGGCATATGTGCAGGCGGAGCAAATCCCGGAGTCAAGTCGGTTTACAATGCAATCTCAAAAAGCCTTGCAAATTATTCAACCGTTCCGAGCTTTGCATCGTCAATCGCTTCAAAGGCTGAAACCTATGAAATGAAATACTCGGACGGAAAATATACTTTAACCCTTACCGACAGCAACAATATTCTTTCGGATTTCAGCTTCAAGACAACAAGCGGTGTGAGTGCATCAGTATCAGGCAACAAGCTTACCTTGACTTCAACTTCACCCGTAAACGATGCAGTAACATTCAACTCTGCAAAGTCAATGCCAAGCGTAGGAAATACAACCCTTATTCCGTATGGTGATACAACTTTGCAGGATGTAATCACAGGTGTTGAAAACGACGCTGACCCGATAAGAGCATATTTCAAGGTCAAAACAAGCTCGGGAAACCTCAAGCTTGTCAAAACCTCCGAGGACGGCAATGTTGCAAATATTGAGTTTACTATCAAAGGCGATGGCTACAGCAAAACTGCAAAAACCAATTCAAAGGGCGAATTTGAATTAACCGACCTTGTCCCCGGAAAATACACGGTTACCGAGCATACTCCGACAGAGTATGCCGAACAAAAATCAAAGACCGTAAATGTTGAAAGTGGAAAAACGGCAACTGTATCTTTCAGTAATGTTCTTAAAAAGTGGAATCTGACTGTTACAAAAACAGACGCTGAAACAAAGTCTGCACAGGGTGATGCAACACTTGCAGGAGCAGTTTACGGCATCTACAATAACGGCAAGTTGGTTGACAAGTACACCACCGATAAAAACGGCAGTTTTACAACTTCATACTATGTGTGCGGAGATAACTGGACTTTGAAAGAAATTGAGCCGAGCGAGGGTTATCTGCTTGATGAAACCGAATATCATATCGGTGCAGAGGCGAAAAAATATACGCTTGAAAACAACAGCATCTCAATAGGTGTTACCGAAGATATACTGAAAGGAAAAATTGCAATCATAAAGCACACCGATGACGGCAGTACAAAAATTGAAACTCCCGAAAAAGGTGCTGAATTTCAGGTGTATCTGAAATCATCGGGAAGCTATGCAAAAGCAAAAGAATCCGAAAGAGATAATCTTATATGTGACGAGTACGGCTTTGCGGAAACAAAGGATTTGCCTTACGGCACATACACTGTTCATCAGACCAAAGGCTGGAATGGAACAGAATTCATTGCTGATTTTGATGTGTTTATTTATGAAAATAATAAGACTTACAAATACCTCATCAATAATGCAAGCCTTGAAAGCTATGTAAAGATAGTAAAGGTTGACAGCGAAACAGGCAAACAGATTCCGTATGCAGGCGCAGGCTTTCAGATTTATGATCCTAACGACAAGCTCGTGACTATGACCTACACCTATCCCGAAGTAACGACTATTGACACCTTCTATACAAATTCTGATGGTTACCTTATCACACCTGAAACTCTGCCCTACAGCAAAGGCTATTCAGTCGTTGAGGTGCAGGCTCCTTACGGATATGTGCTTGATTCAACACCGATTTACTTTGATATTACAGCAGAAAACACAACAGAAGAAAACGGTGTCACAATCGTAAAAACCGAGAAGAAAAACACTCCGCAGAAAGGTACAATTACCGTAGAAAAAACAGGCGAAATTTTCTCAAATGTAACTTCTTCGGGAGAAAAAGAAATAGTCTATCAGCCTGAATATTCTTTAAACGGTTTGTCGGGTGCTGTGTTTGAAATCTATGCAGATGAAGATATTACAACTCCTGACGGAACGGTCAGAGTAAAGGAAGATACGCTTGTAGATACCGTCATCACAGGGACGAATGGAAAAGCCACAAGCAATGAGTTTTACCTCGGTAAATACCGAGTTGTAGAAAAAACAGCTCCTTACGGATTTGTTCTGAACAAGACTATAAATCATATCGAACTCACCTACTCAGGACAGAATGAAAAGGTAACTAACACCTTAACATCATTTACAAACGACAGGCAAAAAGCTGAAATTGACCTTACAAAAATTCTTGAACAGGACGAAAAATTCAACATTGGTAATAATAATGAAATCTTCAATGTTTCATTCGGACTTTACGCTGACGAAGATTTAAAGGCTTCAAACGGCACCGTCATTCCAAAGGACGGACTTATTGAAATAATCACTTGTGATGAAAAAGGTAAGGCGACTTTCACAACCGACCTTCCGATTGGAAGTTACTATGTTAAGGAAATCAGCACTGACAGCCACTATATCCTATCTGAGAAAAAATACCCTGTTGTGTTTGAATACGCAGGACAGGATGTTGCAACTGTTCATATCTCTGTAAATGACGGTGAGCCAATCATCAACAGCATTATTTACAGCACAATCAAAGGCTTGAAGATAGACCGTGAAACAGGCGAAAATATCGCAGGCGCATTAATCGGATTGTTCGGTATTAATGAAACCGAATTTACAGAAGAAACTGCAATTCTGACAGCTGAATCAAATGAGGAAGGAATCTTCACTTTTGAAAATGTGCCTTACGGAGAATATATTGTCCGTGAGTTAAAGCCTGCAGAGGGTTATCTGCCAAATGAAGAAAACTATCAGGCGACAGTTTCAGAAGATGAAGAAGTTATTGAAATCACAGTTGAAAACGATAAAATTCCTGAGTTGAAAACCACAGCTGCTATTGACGGCAAAAAGGAAGTCGGCGCAACGGAAGTATTTACTCTTGAAGATGTTATCACATACAAGCACCTTGTACCCGGCAAGGAGTACACGGTTAAGGGTGTGTTAATGGATAAATCGACTGAAAAAGAGTTATTGATTGACGGCAAGAAAATTACCTCGGAAGTTAAGCTCATACCCGAAGAACCAACAGGCGAGGTTATTGTTTCCTTTGAACTTGACGCAAGATATATCAAGGAAAATACTGACATTGTCGTTTTTGAAAGCCTTTACAGCAAGGATAAAGAGCTTGCAGTTCACGCAGATATTGAGGACGAAGGTCAGGCCGTAACCGTTAAAATCCCGGAAATCGGCACAAAGGCAAGCGTTGACGGCAAAAAGGAATTTACAGCTAACGGCGATATTACTATTGACGATGTTGTTTCCTACAAGAATTTCACAGCAGGAAAAGAATACACAATCAGAGGTGTGCTTATGGATAAGTCAACCGGAAAAGCATTCCTTGTTGACGGCAAAGAAGTTTGTTCCGAAATAACATTCACACCCGAAACAGCAGACGGCGAAGTAACAGTATCCTTTACCTTTGACGGTTCTGTAATTACCAAAGAAACAGAAATTGTTGTGTTTGAAACTCTCTACCGTGAGGGAACAGAAATTGCAGTACACGCTGACATTGAAGATGAGAATCAGACTGTAACAATTCATCCGCAGCCTGAACCTGAAAAACCGCAGACAGGCGACGATTCAAATCTTGGCTTTTATATTGGCTTAGGTTCTGTTGCTGTCGGAGGTTTAATTGCATTTCTCATCATCAAATTCAAAAAGAAAGATGAGGACGATGAATAATGCACAGGGTGTATATCTGTTCGCCTTTGGGCGGTAATGTATCTGTAAACATTGAAAACGCAAAACGATATGCCCGTTATGCGTTAGAGTGCGGTATGGCTCCGTTCATACCGCATTTTTATGTGCTGATTTTAGATGACAGAAATGATAAAGAAAGGAATCTCGGTATGAACGCAGGACTTTCTATGCTTTGGGTTTGTGATGCGGTTTGGGTTTTCGGAGATGAAATAACTGAGAGTATGAAAACAGAAATTCGCTTTGCAGAAAAACTGAACATCGAAGTCAGATATATATCGGAGAATGATTTAAGAAAATCGGAGGTAAAAAATGATAAAATCAAGAAGAACTAAGTTAATTAAATGGTTATCAGGCGTATCAGTAATACTGTTAATGCTCGTAATATCGGCAGTAACAGTATTTGCCGCAGGAGATGTATCATCAGCAATTCAAAGCACATGGACATCGGCTCAAACACAGATTAAAAATGTTGTAAACAATGTTGTCTTTCCTGCGGTAGATATGATTCTTGCCATACTTTTCTTTGTTAAACTTGCTACTGCTTATCTCGATTACCGCAAACACGGTCAGTTTGAATTCACCGCTCCTGCAATACTTTTTGGCTGTCTTGTGTTCTCTTTGACTGCACCGCTATACATTTGGACGGTACTCTGATAACAATAAAATCAAGGCTGTTGTGTTGAATCATAACAGCCTTTTGCGAGGTGATTTATATTTTTGATTGGTTAGGAGATTTCATCGGCGGAATCGGCAGTGCCATAGGCGGTGTGTTTGATTACCTCGGTGAACAAATTTCAAACGCTATATGGAACACAATGTTACAGTGGTTCTACGAAACGATTTACAACGCTGTTGCAGACTTCTTCACGATGATGGGAAATATGGGAGCAGATGTGTTCGACCTTGAATGGGTGCAGGCGACAATAAATCTGTTTACGCTGTTTGGATGGGCATTGTTTGTAGCAGGCACGGTCGTTGCCGTGTTTGATGTGGCTATTGAATATCAGAACGGCAGAGCGAATATCAAAACAACTGCAATTAATGTATTAAAAGGTTTCTTTGCCTGTTCGCTGTTCGGCATTGTACCTGTGGAGCTGTACAAATTCTGCATAAGTCTGCAAAACACATTCTCAAAGGATTTGTCGTCCTTAATGGCAGGACAGCAAAGCGTTGATTTAGCCGGACAAAGCACAAGCGTTTTAGAGGGCAGTTTTGCAGTCGCAACACAGACAACATTCGGCTTGCTGAATCTTTTATGTATGATAGCCTTTGCCTACTGCGTAATAAAAATATTTTTTGCGAACATCAAGCGAGGCGGAATCTTGCTTATTCAGATGGCAGTAGGTGCACTGTATATGTTCAGCGTTCCGAGAGGTTATCAGGACGGCTTCAATCAGTGGATGAAACAGATAGCGGCGCTATGTCTGACGGCATTTATGCAGACTACTCTGCTGTTCCTCGGTTTGTTGACCTTCCCCGGCAATATGCTTTTGGGACTTGGAATAATGCTTGCATCAAACGAAGTTCCGAGAATTGCACAGCAGTTCGGCTTGGATTCATCAGTTAAGGTAAATATGACGAGCATTGTTCACGCAACTACAACTGCCGTTAATCTGACGAGAAGTGTTGCGAGGGCGGCTAAATAACTTAGTGCCAATGTTCTACTCCACTTATGTTGCGTAGAACATTACTGCTTTTTAGCGTAAAATTTCCGCTAAAAAGCAGAGGCGCAATGCTCCTTGGCACAAGTTGCAATCTATCGCAAAGTTCTAATCAAACAAGCTTGTTAGAACTTTGCTCCGATTTAAGACGAAAGGAATTTAAAGATTATGACCACTTATTTATATCCGCAAAACCTAAAAGCCACAGCCAATCTATGGCTGTGGAGCTTACGGGATTTTGCAATTATGAGCATAGCGCTTTTATTATCAATACTGATACTTGCACAGACGAGAATAATAGTACCTCTTGCGGTAACTCTCTGTTTCGGCTTTTTGTCAATAAGACTGGAAGATACAACCATTTTGGACTTTATCCGCTATGCTGTGAAGTATTTTATATCAACTCAACAGATATATTTCTGGGCAGAAAGGGGCAAATAAATGAAGAACAAGCAGAAAAAAACAAAACAAAAAGGTAAATCTGTTCAGGATTTGCTGGGCATAAAAACCTTTACGAAAAATGGTTTAAAGGTCGGCAAGGAAGAATTTATTTTCTATATGGTTCAGCCTACAAATATTTCTGTGCTTTCCCACACGAATATCGAAATCAAGGTGCGCCACCTGATGATGGTGCTTTCTGCTGTGCCGGATATTGAAATCACCTGTACCGATTCCTGCGAGTGCTTCGATACAAACAAAAGCTATATCAAAGGCAGAATTGAAGCTGAACAGAATGAAAAAGTCAGAAAAATATTGAATAAGGATCGGGATTTTCTCGACAGTATTCAGACCGAAACCTCAACCGCAAGGCAGTTTCTGTTCATAGCAAGGTGTAAATCTTCAAAACCCGAAAATGTTTTGCAGAAAGCAAACAGGGTTGAGAAGATTATATCCGATCAGGGCTTTGAGGTTACAAGAATGAAGAAAGCAGACATCAAGCGGTTTCTCGCAATCTACTTTGAGGCAAGTATGAACGGAGATTTGATGCCCGACTATGACGGCGAACAGTATATTTCGGAGGTGGAAAATGAAGAAGCATAAAAGGAAAATCCAAACGGGAATTGTGATAGGCATATTTTCTGTAATTATAATTGCCTGCATGGTTTCAATATTTTCGCAGGTGTTTACAGAGTACAAAGAGAATGAAAGTTTTAAAAACCTTGCAGAAATTGTTACTGAGGAATCGACAGGTAATGATACTGAAAAAGAACAATTCATAAATCCAAATTTATTAAAAGTCAGTGATTGTGATAATGATGTTCAAGGCGAATCGTCTATGTATTTCACGACATATTACGAACCTCATTCAATATCGGAACTCATTTCGATGAATTCCGAATGCTTCGGCTGGATCAACATATCAGGAACAAACATAAACTATCCTGTTATGCACACACCCAGTAATCCGCAGAAGTATCTGAATAGGAATTTTTACGGTGAGTACAGCTATAGCGGTACACCGTTTCTTGATGCAAGGTGTTCAGCCGACAGCACCAATCTCATAATTTACGGACACCATATGAACAACGGCACAATGTTTGCAGACCTCTGCAACTATACCGATTATTCTTACTTCTCGGAACATCCTACAGTTGTGCTTGAAACGAAAGACGGGGCATTTGCTTACTCCGTCTTTTCTGTTATGAAAGTAAAATCCGATGATGATTGGTACAGATTCACAACAGTTGGAACGGAAAAAAGCTATAACTCAAGAATTGAATATGCAAAAGAGAAATCCATATACGACACAGGAATTACACCTGTTTACGGTCAGCAGATTCTAACGCTTTCAACCTGTTACGGATACAATCAAGATGACCGCATACTTGTGTTGGCAGTTCGAAATTAAAGGGGGTAAAAATTATGGGACTATTCAATAGAAAACCAAAGGTGCTCACACCAGAACAGGCAGAGGAAATTTACACAAAAGATTTCTTTGATATGATTCTGCCGTCAACAATAAAATTCTTGACAGATCACTACATTGTCGGCGACTCATACCGCAGTGTATGGGCGGTTCGTGAATATCCGCCGTCAACTGAAGAACAGGCGATTCTTTCACAGCTTGCAGACAGAAACGGAGTAACTCTCCGCATCTATCACAGACTTGTGGAGAGTATGGAACAGCGTAAAATCATACAGAACGCAACACGCAAAAATAAGCTCAAATCAAGCGGTAACGATGTAAATGAAACCATTGAAGCACAGGGCAACTTGCAGGATGTTGTTACGCTGATGGCGAACTTACGAAAAAACAAAGAACCGTTATTGCATTGTTCTGTGTTCATAGAGCTTAAAGCCAAGAGTAAGCAGAAATTGAAGGAGTTGCAAACCGATATTGCAATGGAACTGACACGCTCCAAAATTGAAGTTGACCGCCTAACTTTACGACAGAAAGAAGGCTTCCTGTCTGTAAACCCTATCGGCAGTAACCAGTTCGGAAGTTTGTATGAGCGTGTTCTGCCTGCTTCTTCAGTTGCAAATCTGTTTCCGTTTAACTTTTCAGGTAAGACAGATCCCAACGGCTTGTACATCGGCAGAGATAAGTACGGCACGAATATCCTTGTTGACTTTGACAGGCGAACAGAGGACAAGACAACGAGCAACATCCTTATTCTCGGAAACAGCGGTCAGGGCAAATCGTATTTATTGAAACTTATCCTTACAAATATTCGTGAAAGCGGAAAGAAAATCTTATGCCTTGATCCCGAAGCGGAGTATGAGGATTTGACAAATGCCCTCGGCGGTTGTTACATTGATTTTATGTCGGGCAAATACAAGATCAATCCGTTAGAACCAAAGGATTGGGGTGATGCAAATGAAGAAGTTGACTCCAAAACACCCGAACCGTTCAAGCGTGTTACCCGATTATCACAGCACATTGCGTTCTTGAAAGACTTTTTCAGAACCTACAAGGATTTCACGGACGCACAGCTTGATACAATAGAAATTCTGATTATGAAGCTGTATGCACGATTCGGCATAACCGACACAACTGATTACAGCACAAAGAAACCGTCCGACTTTCCTGTGATGAGTGATTTTTACGACTTGTGTGAGGAAGAATATATGACCTACGACCACAAGCGAAAGTATCTTTATACAGAAGAAATCTTGCAGGAGGTTTGTCTGGGTATTCATAGTATGTGTGTAGGTTCAGAATCAAAGTATTTCAACGGCCACACCAACATTACCGATGACAGTTTCCTCTGTTTCGGGGTTAAGGGATTGCTTGATACTAATAAAAGACTCAAAGATGCAATGCTGTTCAACATTCTTTCCTATATGTCCAACAAGTTATTAGGTGAGGGCAACACCGTTGCATCAATAGACGAACTCTATTTGTTCCTTTCAAATCTCACAGCAATTGAGTATATACGCAACGCAATGAAGCGTGTCCGCAAAAAGGATTCAGCCGTGATTTTAGCCAGTCAGAACATAGACGATTTTTTGATTCCGAGCGTTAAGGAATACACAAAACCCTTGTTCTCAATCCCGACTCATCACTTCTTATTCTTCCCTGGTAATATCAATCCTAAAGATTTTCAGGATGCACTGATGGTTGAACCGAACGAATACGATTTAATAAAATTTGGTGAGCGTGGCACCTGTCTGTATAGGTGCGGTAATGAACGCTATTTGCTTCTCGTTCAGGCTCCTGAATACAAAGCCGAGATTTTTGGCAGTGCAGGGGGAAGATGACTAAATTTGAGTGTTTTAGTAAATATTATGGACAACTTAACCAATTATATGCTATAATAAAAATATAAAAACACTGATGTTGAAAGGAATTTTTTATGGGCAGATCGTTGACAGAACAAAAAGTGTTAAAAAAATTAGGAATTGAGGATTTTAGACATCTTACAAAAGACAAAGTTATAAAAATGGCTTCAATGATAGATAAGATGGATCCTGAAGTTGCAAAAAAAGCTTTAGAGCAGTTTCCTGATTTTGCGAATACCACAAAAGAGATGTTAGTTGAGTATAAAAACACATTAGATAAAAGTTTGGAATCAAATCGGGAAAGTGTACAGACTTTTTACAATAGCTGTAATTCAATGATTGAGTCTTTACAAAAGCAATTAGAGGATAAGAATCTTACTTTTGAAGAAAGAAAATATATCATTGATACTATGCTTGAAATTTCAAAAATGATGGAAGCAAAGGATTCAGAAAATAAAAAATTCCTTGCCACAATGGCGCTCATAGGAGCAACTGTTGTTGGTACAGTTACCGCAATATTGGCATCGACTTTGGGAGGAAATACAGAAATAGATACAAGTGATACTGATAAATTGCCATAATAATATTAAATAATTATAAAAATCCGATTGGTTTTCTTAAATGAAAGTCAATCGGATTTTTATTTTCGGAGGTGATGATTAATGAGTGCTACCATAGGTGCGGCACTAAAGAAAATAGCAGTTGCTTTGCTCACGGATAAAAAGGTAATAAAAACAATAGGCGGTATAATAATCGGCATAATCATAATTGTGGTTATGCCGATTGTTGCTGTTGTTTCCGTTTTCAACGGAAGTATGGATATTGATACCAACAAACTCAATCAGTCTATACAAGAAAACATTTCAGCAGAGCAGATGGAAAATCTACAGCTTATCAACGACACGATGACTGAGGTTGAAAACCAACTGAAAAATAAAAAGTTGTCCGACTATAACACGCAGGCAGAGGTTATCTATCTGTTTTCCTTGTCCGATAAATCAGATGACAAGGACTTTGTAAAAAACTTCGTTTCCTGTTTCAAGAAGAATCAGTCCGATGAGGATTTGATAAAAACCGTCAATCAGAAATTCGGAACGGAGATAAAGTATGACGAGTTTCAAAAGATGATGCAGTCAATCAAGGGAGCGGAAATCAGTACAGCAGGTTTTACCGACAAGACCACGAAAAATAATCTCGACCTTGTCAAGTGGTGTGAGAACGCATACAAAAACGGCTGGGGATATGTGTACGGCGGTTACGGTCAGATCTGCACCAAGCAATATCTTGACCAACAGGCGAGTCTGTTTCCCGGCAACAACGAAGTAGGCGGTGAAATGCGACAGGTCGGAGAGAAATGGCTCGGCAAGAGAGTGTGCGATTGCATAGGCTTGATAAAATCATATGCTTGGTACAACTCTGACAGCGGAGAAATTGTAGCAGGTTCAAACGGGTTTACGGATTGCGGTGCAAATTCTATTTGGAACAATGTTACAGAAAGTGGTTCGATTTCAAATATGCCCGATACTCCCGGACTTGCCGTCTGGATGGACGGACATATCGGAGTGTATATCGGCAACGGAGAAGTTATTGAAGCACAAGGCACAGCCTACGGAGTTGTCAAAACTCAGCTCTCAGGTCGAGGATGGACAAAGTGGCTGAAAATACCAAATATAAAATATGTAAACCAAAGCAAGAAATGACGAGGTGATTTTTTATGAAGAAAACAAGCGTAAGCATAATGTACGATGATGAAAAGCTGAATGCAATCAGACTGTATATGTCACAGCGTGATTTGGATTTCAAAGAAGAACTTGAAAAATCTGTGGACGCTCTGTACGCAAAATATGTCCCTGCAAATGTCAGGGAGTTCATTGATATGAAAGGTTCACAGGTAAAAACACCCAAGCCTAAAAAGCCAAAGCCACAGGAAGAAAATACCGAGGTGGTAACTTGAAAAATCAGAATTTCGGAATAGAAATTGAAATGACCGGCATCACTCGCAGTACTGCGGCGAAAGTGATTGCCGGTTATTTTCATACAGACGCAACTCATGTCAGCGGTTGCTATGACGCTTATTCTGTTCGTGACAATGACGGCAGGATGTGGAAGATTATGCGTGACGCAAGCGTTAGATGTGAAAACCGTTCGGGACAGAATGCAAGCTCTCTGTACTCGGTTGAATTTGTCACTCCGATTTGCAACTATGACGATATAGAAACGATACAGGAGTTAGTCAGAAAGCTTCGTGGCGCAGGAGCGAGAGTCAACTCAAGCTGTGGTTTGCATTGCCATATTAATGCGGCTCCGCATACCCCGAAAACACTTCGCAATATCGTAAACATTATGGCGGCTAAAGAGGATTTGCTCTACAAGGCATTGAAAGTGAATGTTTCCCGTGAGCATTACTGCCAGAAGATGGACACACGCTTTCTTGATGAAATCAATAACCGCCCTCCTATGTCTATGGACCAATTCAAGTCAATGTGGTATGACGGAGAGGATTACAGCTACCGACACTATGATGACACACGCTACCATGCATTGAATCTTCACAGCGTGTTCTACAAGGGTACGATTGAATTTCGTCTTTTTAATTCAACCTTACACGCAGGCGAGGTCAAAAGTGCTATTCAGCTTTGCCTTGCAATCAGTCATCAGGCGTTGATTCAGAAGTCTGCAAGACACGCTAAAACTGTATCGGATAATGAAAAGTACACTTTTAGAACTTGGCTTTTGAGATTGGGTTTGATAGGTGACGAGTTTAAGACAGCTCGTCATCATCTGCTGAAAAATCTTGACGGAAACATTGCGTGGAAGGATCCTGCACAGGCTGAAAAGCAAAAGGAAAGACTTGCTCAAAAACGAGCCGCAGAACTTAATAACACAAACGAAAATATAAATATCAACGAACCCGAAGTCAATCTTGTCCCAAATGATGAACAGGAAGAAACTTCGGGTTTTATTATGAGTATGTAAGGAGAGGAATCTATTATGAGTAAAAAATTATACATTGCCTACGGCAGTAACCTCAATCTTGAACAGATGAAATTTCGTTGCCCCACAGCCAAACTCGTTGGCAAAGGTACAATTGAAAATTACGAATTGCAGTTCAAGGGTATGCCTCACTGTTCATACGCAACAATCGCACCTTGCAGTGGCAAGTCCGTTCCCGTTGCACTGTGGGAGCTTCAGCCGAGAGATGAAAGATTGCTTGACCGCTACGAGGGTTATCCGTCACACTACTTCAAACAGGAATTACCTGTGAAACTGAATAACGGTTTGGAACTTACTGCAATGGTTTACATTATGAATCTTAAGCAGGATTTCGGCTTGCCAAGTGCAAGCTATTACGATACAGTATCGCAAGGTTATAAGGACTGCGGTTTTGATATGAAAGTTTTAAACGAAGCCGTGAATGACAGTGCAGAAAAATTCTATGAAAACCTTGAACAGAACAATCTGTTTGATTCACCCGATGAAGATGAGGTTGAAGATTTTACAAATGAGATTGGCGGTATGAGTTTATGAACGAGAGAAAGAAATTGAAAAAGCAACTCGGTAATAAATATATTTTCAAAATGTATTTGTCGGTGAACGAAGTCAAGAAATTACTTTCTGAAAATCCAAAGGACAAGCACGACACTCTCTTTGCTTCACTCACAGTCGGCTGTGTAAAAATCAATGCTGTTGTATTTCCAACTCCCGATAAAATGCTCCTCGGCTTTGACATTCTCGTTAAGGATACACCCAACAGTGAAGAATGGATTTGCTATGACACTTTAGGTGATGAAATCAAGTTATCCCCTCGCAGTATAGAACAATCAATGTTCGATATTCTGAACCGTGAAGTCAAGGAGTACGGACTGTCATATACCGAGTGTAATTTTGAAGTAATAAACGGCAAAGTGATTAAGTAAAGAATTACGGCGGTATTATCGCCACATTCGCCATGTGTCGGCTTTTACACAAGAAGTCGGGAAAGTTTATCCGAAACCAAATAAAAATCGAAACAGGGCGGTTTGTGGCAAGGTGTGAAAAATCAAAGTTACGGCAATTCGGGCAGTTTTTCAAGGGTGGAATTTTAAGCAGGAGAAAGACACGGGGTTGCAGTCGCTCCCTCGTGTCGGTTTACGGCAGACGGCAACGCCGACTGCTATGCGGTTTTTCGCACTTTTCAGCCTCAAAAATCCATAGGGGTTAATTTTCAGACTTGGGGTTGTACTTGTGGGTTTAACTGCCCGATTTGCCGAATAAAATGCCAAAAATAAAGGAGTTGCAACTATGGGTTGTAACAAAAAGGAGGTTTTGCACTTGAATGAAACGGATAACAGAAAAGAAGTAAAGCGGAAGTTTGCACTCTGGATAAAGGAATCCACGCTTGACATGGTTCAGAATATCTACGAGGAAGATAACTGCAGGAGTCGAAGTGAATTTATTGAAAAGGCAATAATTTTCTATGTGGGTTACCTGTCCTCAAACGACAACAGTCAATATCTTCCCAATGTGGTTACCTCTACATTGAAGTCTATAGTCGCTGAGAGCGACAACCGAATGAGCAGACTGATTTTTAAATTAGCCGTAGAGCTGGCTATGACAATGAATATTATTGCCTCGTCACAGGATATTGACAAGATGACTCTTACAAAACTTCGTGGTGAGTGCGTCAAGGAAGTCAAACGGCTCAACGGTTCGTTCTCATTCGATGACGCATACGATTGGCAGAAAGGATAATTATTTGTGGCAAAGTTAGTGACAAAGTTTAAATACCTAAAGCCGAATCGTAAAGTAAGCGCAGGCGGTTATGCAAAATATATTGCAACTCGTGAGGGAGTGGAAAAGATTGATGATACTAAAAAATTTGCCCCTGCAACAACAAAACAGAAGAATCTTATTGAAAAAATCCTTAAAGATTTTCCCGACAGTAAGGATATGTTTGAATATGTCGATTACCTTGAAAAGCAAAATGTAGGGTCAGCATCAGACTTCATATCACGAGTTATGGAAGATTACGCTTATGAAATCTCGGGCAGAAAAGCATATGCCGATTACATTGCTACCCGTCCTCGTGCCGAGAAATTCGGCTCACACGGATTGTTTACCGATGACGGTATTCAGGTTCAGCTGAGTAAAGTAACTGAAGAACTTGACAAACACAAGGGCAATATCTGGACTGCAATAATATCAATACGCAGAGAAGATGCAGAAAGGCTTGGCTTTAACACAGGCTCACGCTGGCGGGATATGCTCCGCACACAGACCGAATCACTTGCGAAGAACTTGAAAATTCCAATGCAAAATCTGCGTTGGTATGCAGCGTTTCACAACGAATCGCATCACCCTCATGTGCATTTAATTGCGTATTCAACTGTTGAAAACGAGGGGTATCTCACGCAAAAGGGAGTTGAAAATCTGCGTTCATCATTTGCAAAAGATATTTTTCAGCAGGATTTATTATATATTTATGAAAAGCAAACCGAACACAGGGATAAGCTCCGTGCTGAGGCTCGTGACATTGTAGAGGATTTAGTTTCAAAAATCAACTCTGAAATATATATCAGCGCGTCAATTCAGAATAAGCTGTTGGAGCTTGCCGACAGGCTTTCAAAAACGAAAGGTAAAAAGGTTTACGGTTATCTGAAACCCGATGTAAAAGCAATCGTTGATTCCATTGTTGATGAGCTTGCCAACGACAATAGAATTAAAAAGCTGTATGACCTCTGGTACGAGCAAAAGGAAAATACAATCCGCACCTACACAGATGAAATGCCTGACAGGATTCCTCTTGCCCAAAACAAGGAATTTAAGTCAATCAAGAACGCTGTAATTAAGGAAGCGTTGAAATTAAATCTCACCGAAGATAAGATTGAGGAAAGTGAGAATGCAGACGAAGAACCTGTTTCAAATCTCTTTGAATATGAAGAAAACACCTCTGCCGAATCAGTCTTTGATTCAGACAGAGGTGTTCTGTATCCCAGATATTCAATTAAAACAAACCGAAACAGCGTTGCAGTTTCTTCTCTTTATCTCCTGCGTTACCTTTGCAACATAATCCAAAATCAACTCCGCTTTGAAGAAAAACAGAAAGCGCAAAGGACGGATAAAAAGCTACAGCAGAAGATTAATGATAAAAAGCAGGCTCAGGGGTTAAAAATGTAAGTTCAATAAACTGGAATTTGTGATTCCTCTTAACGATAACTGGACTTTGAAACTCTAACAATTGGTTCCGTACCCAGTAATGCCTTTGAAATAGTTAATATATCATTTTTATTTAACAAACATTTCGGTCCTATGCATATTTCTACAATAGAATCAGGATTAAATTTTAATCTTACAAACTCCGTAATATCACAATTTCCAATAGTCCTAAAATCATGCTTCAATGTTTTGGATTCCCATTTTTCTTGAAATGCACCATAACAATTTATTATCTTTTCAAATTTCATATCATCACAATAAATTAAGCGAACTTCCGCTTCCTCCTCAAAAGCTGGATTTTTGTATTTTGCAAGTACTGGAATTAGTTCATGTAAAAATACTTCTATTTGCATTTTCTTATCAGTAATATTATTTTTACGAATTACTGTCCCTATTGTATCAGCTACAATTTCGACATCACTTTCTCTTTCATTTTCAACTATATTATTGGTATATTCTATGTTTTCAATCCAAAAGTTGTCCGCAATCACTAACTTGTTTAAATCAAAACCAATCGAAACTCCTCTTCCATCATCTGCATATGCTCTCCACTGGCTTAATAAATCTTGCTTTTTAGAGAAACATGAAATATAAACACTCCTCTGTCCTTTGAAATTAAGACAATTTAATAAATCATCAAAAGAAAACTTTAATCCTGAACGTATACTCATTCTTTCAAAGACTGAGTCAAAAGCATCTCCTTTATTATCATCATTCAACCTGTCCAAATACCACCTTATTTCTAATTTATCATTCATTTTCAATGGATCAGAAAGATATATTTCTTTATTTTTTAAGATGGTCAAAAAAGTGTCCAATGAGCAATAATAATATCCTATCATCAAATACCTCCCTAGCGACTACAAATTCCGATTTATCAATCAGTTATTTTACAATTATCATAGCACACACGAATAAAATTGTCTATCAAAAAATCATCACACCACCAAGGAGCAACAGCACCCAAACGCTGATAGGTGCCACCTGTCACAGTGATAAGAGAAAGAACTACCCACTATAAGATATTACAGCAGAAAAGAAAAATATATACAAGGAAGTGATTAAAATATCAACCTACATCCATTTTACAAAGGAACAGCGAGAACAGGCAAGGCAAACAGACCTTGCTAATTTTTTAGTCAGTCGAGGCGAGAAAGTCAGGAAATCAGGCTCGGAGTATGAATGGCTTGATGGCTCGCAAAAGGTTACAATCAGAGGTCATCTCTGGTATCATCAGTATGAGCAGATAGGCGGAGATGCAGTTGACTTTGTCCAAAGATTTTATAGCAAAGACTATGCCGAAGCGGTGCAGATGCTTTTGAATAACGGTGGCGGTCAAATAGTAAATTTGCAGACCACAGAACGAGAGCAAAAGCCATTTATACTACCACCAAGGAATGACAGGATGAGCAGAGTTTTTTCTTATCTGCTGTTGACTCGTGGAATTGATAAAGATGTGCTTTTTGAGTTTGTGCGGAAGAAAATGATTTATGAGTCAGCCTATTATCACAATGCGGTATTTGTCGGCTATGATTCAAGCGGTAAGCCTCGTCACGCACATAAGAGAGGAACGGTGACGAGTAATCCGTATAAAGGAAATGTTGCGGGCAGTCAGCCGGAGTTCAGCTTCCACTGGCACGGCACAAGCGACAAGATATTCTTATTTGAAGCACCGATTGATATGCTTTCCTACATTTCAATGCACAAGGAAAACTGGCAAGAATACAGCTATGCGGCATCCTGCTCCGTTTCGGATAGGGTGCTTTTTCAATGTCTTAAAGATAATCCAAACATCAAAAATGTGTTTCTCTGCTTTGACAATGACGAGGCAGGACAGACAGCAAACAAACGGATAGCCGATAAATTAAACTCAATGAATATCAAAAGCGAAATCCTCATTCCTACCCATAAAGACTGGAATGAGGATATTTTAAACGGTGAAAGGACTGATGAAATATGCCGTCAAGTGTTATCACTCTGATTATTGTTGCAGGCTCAATGTTTGCCTTGTTCATAATAATTTCTACGGTCGGCAATTACTATTCCCTGAACCGCATAAAGAACAAGACGGTCGGACAAGGACAGTACGGCACGGCTCGTTGGGCAACTAAAAAAGAGATTAAGAGAACCTACAATCAGATTGATTTCAAACCCGATGAATGGCGTACAAATCCCGACAGCAGACCAACTGAACAAGGTATAGTTGTCGGCTGTAAGAACAGCAAAAAAGTAACAACAGCAATGGTTGATACAGGAGATGTGCATGCTCTGATGATTGGTGCGGCAGGTGTCGGCAAGACCGCATATTGGCTTTATCCTTGTATTGAATATGCCTGTGCAACGGGTGTGTCATTTTTATCAACCGACACCAAAGGCGATATTGTTCGCAACTACGGAACGATTGCAGAAAAGTATTACGGCTACAAAATTTCAGTCATAGATTTGCGTAATCCCACACGCTCCCATGGTAACAATCTTCTCCACCTCGTAAATAAATATATGGACTTATACAAAGCCGAACCCGAACAGCTCGTTTACAAGGCAAAGACAGAAAAGTATGCAAAAATAATTTCAAAAACAATTATTCTTTCCGGTATGGACTCGGCTTCATTTGGACAGAACGCTTACTTTTATGATGCGGCAGAGGGACTTCTAACGGCAACTATTCTGCTTGTTTCGGAATTCTGCGAACACGAAGAACGGCATATTGTTTCGGTATTCAAAATCATTCAGGATTTACTTGCTCCGACCAACAAGAAAGGCAAAAATCAGTTTCAGCTTTTAATGGACTATCTTCCCGACGACCACAAGGCAAAATGGTTTGCAGGGGCGGCTCTAAATACCGCTGAACAAGCTATGTCAAGCGTTATGAGTACGGCACTTTCAAGGCTGAATGCATTTCTTGACTCCGAGCTTGAACAGCTTTTGTGCTTTGATACGGAGATTGACGCTGAAAAATTCTGTAATGAAAAGTGTGCGATATTCATTGTAATGCCGGAGGAAAATCCCAACACTTTCTTTATGGTTTCGCTGATTATCCAACAACTCTACCGTGAGATACTGTCGGTTGCAGATGAAAACGGCGGTGTACTGAAAAACCGCTGTGTGTTCTTCTGCGATGAGTTCGGAACTTTGCCAAAGATTGATTCGGCAGAGATGATGTTCTCTGCATCCCGTTCAAGGCGGTTACAGATAGTGCCAATAATTCAATCCTTCGCACAACTTGAGAAAAATTACGGCAAAGAGGGTGCTGATGTTATCATAGATAACACACAGCTGACCATTTTCGGCGGCTTTGCTCCAAACAGCACAAGTGCGGAAGTCCTATCAAAAGCACTCGGTTCAAGAACTGTTATGTCAGGCTCTGTAAGCAGAAGCAAAAATGATCCGTCCCAATCATTGCAGATGATAGAAAGACCATTGATGACTCCCGATGAGCTGAAGTCACTTCCAAAAGGTACATTTGTTGTTATGAAAACAGGTTTTTATCCTATGAAAGTAAAACTAAAGCTGTTTTTTAAATGGGGTATTAAATTTGAAGAAAAGTATGAGGTCATGGAAAACGGCAACCGTGAGGTTCACTATGCCAACCGTTCGGAGTTGTTCAACAACATAATCCAAACATACTGCCCTCACTATCTTGAACAGACTGTTACTGATTCGGATTTTGATGAAGCAAGCGGTGAAAAAAAGAAGAAAAATGAAAATCTTAAAACCTCGCCAAATGCAGAACAGACTGTGTGTGAAGATATTGTTGATGCGGATGAACCAACATCAGCACAGCAAGATGAGCCAACAAAAGAACCCGAAAATTTAATCGGTGAACAGGATGCAAACAAGCAGGGAAAAGTAGTCGTCAAAACCGAACGACCACCACAGGGGGATAACAGCAATGAGTAGATTAACTTTTCTGTATCAAATGGACTTACCTCACAGAGCCGTAGCCGTATATACCTACCTCCACGACCGAGCAAACAAAAACGGCGAATGTTGGCCCTCCGTAAATACAATAGCAGACGACATAAAGCTGTCGCCTGCTACAGTAAGAAGGGCAATTAAGGATTTAAGAAAAGCCAAATTGCTAGTAACCAAGCAAAGATACAGAGATAACGGCGGTAATAGCTCGTTAACTTATAAAATTTATAGTAAAAACTTAAACAATTAATTATCTAAGCGTATATTGAAAAACATTTTAATATTTGTTAGAATTAAAATGGTGGTGAGGATATGTTAAATATATCTATTGTTGATGACGAAACTATTTTTATTAACAATTTGATTAATAAAATTTCAGAATTTTGTGAAAAGATGGAGATGGAATGCACGATTGATAAATATTCAAATGGATATGATTTACTTGAAAACTATAAAAAGTATCATATCATTTTTCTTGATATTGATATGCCTATGATAAACGGAATAAAAGTATGTGAAAAGATCAATAAAAACAAAGGTGTAGCAGATATACCATACATTATTTTTCTTACAAGCAAGGATAATATGGTTTTTAAGGCACTAAAGCAAAAACCATATACATTTTTACGAAAATCTGAATTATACGATAATGTATTTGATTGTATAAGTCTTATTTTTAGTAAATTAAAAAATATAAGTAATGACTATATTATAAAAAGTGGGAGAGATTTTATTCTTTTGAATTTGGATGACATTTTATATCTTGAAAAAGAAAAAAATTATGTTTTCTTTTACTCCGAGCAGTTGGCATACAAAGAACGAAGTACAATGGATGAAAAGTATGAAGATTTAAACAACAAAGGTTTTATTCGAATTCATATTGGTTGTATTGTGAATGCAAAACATATTTCAACTTTTGAAACGAACAGGGTGATCCTAGACTGTGGAAAGGAATTTATTATTAGCAAAAAATATAAAGATATTGCAAAGAAAAATTATTATGATTGGTTGGTGAAAGAGTATGCTTGATGTTTTTGTTGAAATAGTGACTGATTTATTTCAGCCGCTGATGTTTTGTGGATTTTTATATCTATTTATGGAGAAACCCGATAACAGAAAAAGAAATGTAATTTGCTTTTTACTGTTCAGTACAGTAATGTTTGGCATTTTGTTGTATTCATCTCTTGTAGAATACTATATGATAATAAATGATTTAATGTTTTTGGCAGTACTGGAAATTTACTCCCTATTATGTTTACGTGGCAATATTTTTAGCAGAATATTTATGCCTTTGATTGCCTTTTTGATTAACACAGTGATAAGTTTTGCTTTCAGTTATTTTGTAAGCTTTTTTACAGGATATACACACTACGAATTGGTAACTGAACCTACGATTTACAGATATACTTGTATAGTGGTTATCAATTTGACTGATGTATTAGTTTTTTCAATGCTTGTAAAATTTAGAAATCATAAAGTCAATTTAAGAAAAATAACAGATGTTATAGCTTTTATTATCCTTCCTGTTATAGTTTTGTTAATCGTTTACTGCACTTTTTACATTATGGTAATCACGAAATATGAGGCTAATATAATGGTGTATCTTTCTGTAATATGCCTGTGTATGATTACTGTTACTGCAATAGTATGGTATGCGGTATCAAGAATAAGCAGGGAAAATGAAGCAAGTACAAAACTTTTGCTTATGGAACAGCAAATCGATCTTTATGAACATAACATTTTACAAAGCAATGTGCAAATTGAAAAAATTTCAAGGATAAAACATGATATGAAAAATAATCTTTTGTGCATTGATAATCTTATTTCAAACAAGAAATATCAAGATGCCCAAAAGATTTGTGGTGAGGTTTCTAAAAATCTGAAAGCTATTTATACCCCTATAGACACAAAAAATCCTTTGCTTAATGCGGTAATAAATGTTGAGCAAGAAAAAGCAGTTGCTTTGAATATTAATTTTAGTATTCAAATTGCCGATGAAATGATTGAATTTTCTGAAAACAGCGATATTGTGTCAATTATTGGAAATATGTGTGATAACGCAATAGAGTATTTAATAAAAATTGATAAGATAAATCGAAAAATGTGGCTTAAAATATATATACACGGTAATCATTATATAGTTGACTGTGTTAATAAAGTAGAAAAATCTATTTTAAATGAGAATCCAAATCTATTGACAAGTAAGACTAACGAAAATCATGGTAAGGGTATAGATATATTAAAATCTGTTGCAAAAAAATATGATGGAGAGGTGAACTTTTTTGAAAAAGATGGGTACTTTCATTCAATGATAATTTTAAAGAAACAAAATTTACCAAAAAACAAGTAATATTTACCACATTACACAAAAATAAATAAAAACTGCTATATTTAAATAAAGAATATGTTGAGGCTTATGAGTTATGTTACATTCTTTATCTAGAAATATAGCAGTTTTTTTATTTGATGACAATGATAAATTTCCTTTAGAAGTATATATCTATGGCATTGAGATATGCCTTTCATCATTAATAGGAATAATAGCTATTTTAATAATTAGTTTTATGATCGGACGCTTTTTTGAAGGCATACTTTATATTATAATGTTATTTATTATCCGTTCGTGTACAGGTGGATATCATGCACAAACATATTTTAAGTGTAATTTAATTTATATTTTTTCTTATTTGTGTACTATAAAATTTTACAATTTTCTTTCTAAGCAATATTTAATTTTTAATAACTATTTTTGTTTAATAATAATGATTATATCTATAATCATTATTTGGTTGTATGCACCTGTAGAAAATGTAAATAAAAAAATTAATGAAAAGAGTAAAAAAAAGTTTAAAAGACTTTCAATTATAGAAATAGTGTTAAGTTCATTTGTTGCAATTTTGATTTTATGTATGTTTCATTTTTATCAGGCACTGGTAATATTTCCTACTTTTTTTGTAATAGATATATCAGTTCTTGTTGAAGTAATTTTATCAAAAAGGAGAAATAAAAAATGAAGAAATCAATGAAAATGGCAAAAAAAATTATTGGTTTTTTTGCTGTTAAATCAGCTAAGTTTGCTAGTGGGGCAGCATCATTATGTGGCTTTTGCCAGCCCAAAGAACCTGAGTTACTCAGAAACTATTTTATAAAGAATAAGAAATCATATAAAGAATGAAATTCTTATAACTTAGAAATTTTATTAAAATATCATTTTGAGGAGGAAGAAAGAAAATGCAAAAAATAAAAGGTATAAAAACTATTGTATCATGTGCATTAGCTGTAGGTTTGTGCGGATCAAGCTTTGTACAAATGGTATCGGCAGAAACAATTTTACCGGACAGCGGAATTTACATTGACAAAACGCTGTTGGAAAAGCTTAGCAGTATGTCTGACGAGGAGAAATAAAAATGAAATTCAAATCTTTTAACGCACATTCTGTTGCAAAGTTAGTTATGATTGCGGCAAAAGAGGCTTCAGGAACGGCTTCCTGGTATGGTAGTGGTCAGCCAAAAGAGCCTGAAGTGCTTAAAGCCTATTTTTCTAATGTAAAAGATATTGAAAAACTAGACAAGCAATAGAAGATGATACGAGAAATCCAATTATCAGATGATACTTTCTGCTATATGGATTACAGCAATTGGCATTTGTATATCTTATGTTTTATTCATTTGTGCAGATGTCGAAAGTTCATACATAAAAATATAAAACTAAAAATAATTGTATTTTTGTAGCTATGGGATTTATGTAACATACTTTTAGTAGTTGCATATTTAATTTCGGTACAATATTTGTTAATGTTTTAGTTGCATTTGTGTTCTATGTTATCAAAAAGGAGGGAAGCGTGAATTGAAATTGAATCACATATTCCAACTCAAAATATTAAACTAATTAAAAAAAGAAAGAGGTAATGATAATGAAATTTAAAAAGGCAATTTCTGTGTTTTTAGCTGTGATTGCAGTTGCATCAACATGTATTGTTACAGCTTCAGCAAAGACTGCAAGAACAAATACATATTATGTATATCAAGAAATGTCATATGGTGAACTTACATTGACGAGTAAAACACTTGTTTCGTTAACGTATTGCGAACTTGCAAGAGCGGGTAAGATAGTTAAGGCAAACTATGTTGCTACTGCAAATGGAAAGTTAACAAGTCTTAGTGCACAAGCAGGTGGAAATTATAACACTAATAGTTTCAATCGTTGTACCGATTCCAGTTCAAACTATGCTGAAACATCTGTATCAGCACAGAACGGGGTTTCTTTGAAAAGTGCTAAAAGTTATCATAAAGTACGCATTAGTTCTTATGTAACATGGGATAGTGCGCAGTGTGAAGGTAATACCAATGGATATGATATTCCTTATATAGTTCTATAATAAAGCAAATATTCATCAAAGAGTTATGTCGGTATGGTTTGTTTTTAACATTCTGATATTGCATAACTCTTTAATTGTTTTTGGAGGATACAGTAAATGAAAAAATTATTAAGTGCGTTACTAATTGCTTTATTGTTGCCGACTATGATGTTGATGTCTGCATGTAATGACGCAAGCAAAACTTCAGATGATAAATTATCATTTGACTACACATCAAATTTTCAATATTATTACAGTAACTTGAACGGAATAAATTTTCCTGTGACAAAATCAGAAAAAGGGTACTATGTGTTTTTGCCTAATAATTACCTTTACTATATTGACCGTAAATCACAGGCGGCAACACCGCTATGTAACAAGCCTAATTGTTCGCATAACAGTGTTGATTGTAATGCATACTTTAATTTATTTGTAAATGCATCAGGAGAATCAGCTAATATTGTGCAATATTATGACGGTAATTTATATATTGTTGTAAAAGATGAAGATGCTATGGGTAATTTTCTCGGAAATATATTGTACAAAGTTACACCCGATGGATCAACAAGGGAAAAACTGATTGAATTTAAAGACGGCATTTCGCATTGGTTGATTCATAAAGGTTATTTTTATTTCTCACAGGATAAGTTTGCCGATGATATTGATTCGTCCTCAGTTTATGACAGCTTTTCGATAAAAAGATATAAAATAAATAACATTAAATCTAAGCCGGAGGAAATCTTTAACAGCAAAAATTACAGTGATAATCTTAGAGGTACTTTCCAATTTACCGCATATGATGACTATATTTATGTGCCGGTTCTTCCTATTTCAGAAGATGAAATTAAAAAGCAGGAAGAAAGCGGAAAGGTAACAGTTTCTACGTATCAGGAATTTTATTCGATTAATATCAATACGATAAAAATAAACCAAATTAGAAATGATGAAGGTGATGTTTGCTCGCCGTTTTTCTATAATGGACAGCTAACATATCTCATTGATAATTCGGATACTAACGGTAAGTTTAAATATTTTACAAGTGAACTCGACGGAAGCAATCCCAAACTTTTAACTGAAATGAATTACGGCGATAATTTGTTTGCAAATGAATCACAGCTGTATTTACAGAACTTTAGTGAAGATACAGATGAAAACGCAGCAACTGAAAGTGACGGAGATAATGTTAAGTCTCTTGACGCTTCATTTAATGAAAAAAGTTCGTTTTTAATACCTTTTGAATGTTCAGTGTTAAACATTCCCCAGGATTCAGATTGCTTCATATTTGTTCAACAGGTGGATAATATGAATTGCGAGATTTATTTTGTTGATAAGTCAAAAACAGAATCTCTGTCAGGACAAACAGTGGAATATAAAACATTATTAAGTTCCGTGAATGTCGAGGGTGAAAATAGTAACGCATTAAGCCAAATAGATGAGAATGAAAAAATTGATACTAATGATAATGAATTGAAAAATGTTTTTGAAAATACACAAAATAAGTTGTATAAGATTTCAACATCATATGACAAAACGCTTTCTGATGAAGTCAATAGTGGCTTTTCAGTAACTTTATCTTGGGCGGGTGACGGAGGTAATTATACTGCAAATTTTCAAATATTGAAATTTAAAACCGCAGCTAATGCCGAAAAATTTGTTAAAGAAAATCCTCTTTCTTTTGTAAATGGTCAATATGTAGCTTTTGTATCTGTTGATAAAATTCCCGTAGAAATTAAAGATATGTTAGTTTCTATTATAAGAAATGAACCTATTTCGCCAATTAACAGCACTGATTTTGGCGGAGAAATCTACTCATTTAATTAAGGTTGTAACAATATGAAATTGATTATGTTTGAGATTTACAAACTGTTCAGCAAAAAACTGCTTTTAATATGCCTTGTTTTGTTTTTTACTGCAAATTCAATATTCTTGGTTTACACTCAATCAAATAATCTTGAAGTAAAAACAGTACATACTAATTTATCTGATTATGAGAATATAATATCTAAATATTCAGATTATGTGCCGACTGAAGCACAACGACAACTTGAAAGCGAATTAAAAACAGTTGAAATCGCTCTTCAATTTGACAGAACGGCAGATAACAGCAACGGCGATGATCTAAAAAATCTTGGGCGAATTACTGAACAATATAAGGCGGAGAACCCGGAGGAATACAAAAAGGCGCGGGCGTTACATTATACAAAACAAGAGCTTCTTGATAAACAAACCTATCTTTCAAATTTGGTAAATCAATGCAAGTCTTTATTTGATTATAGCTCTTTTATAGGCGATATGGATGAGCGCGCGCAGATGCAGACAAAGTTCTCGGTTTTTGCGGAAGAAGGCTCGTTTTCATACAACAACATATTAAAAACCGCCGAGGATTTTAAAGATGTTAATAATACAAAGCTTAAAATCGGAAACAATTTTGCCGTAGAAAATTCAACAACATTTGTTCTGACCGATTTGCTCGTATTTGCGCTTGTATTTTTAATGTGCATCTATATTTTTACATTGGAAAGGGACAAGGAATTATACGGGCTTATCAGAACCGCAAAATACGGACGTATGCCGCTTATTATTTCAAAATTATTCGTCCTTATCTTTTTTACGATTTTAATATGCGCAGTATATTATTCTTCAAATATTGCACTCTGCGGATTGTACAGCGGCTTCGGCGATATGACAAGGAATATTCAGTCCTGCGAGCTTTTTATGAATTGTAATTTAAATCTGCAAATTTGGCAATATCTTGTTTTGTGGGGTTTATCAAAAATAATCACGATGTGCGTGCTTGCCCTTTTTATCGCGTTTATATTTGTTTTAGTAAAAAATACGGGAATGGTTTTTGTCGTTACCGCATTTTGGTTTTTCATTGAAGGAGTTCTTTATCTTGCAATAGGAAGCAACTCTCCCCTAAATCAGCTTAAGTATATAAACTTTTTATACTTTTTAAGCGGAAATAATATTTTCGGAAATTATCTTAATATCAATATTTTTTCACATACTGTAAATATTACCCTGATTTACGTTATAGCTATGATATTGATCGCTATTGCTTCCGTAACGGTAATTTGCATGTCTTTTGTAAAATCCGCGCAAATAAGGACAAACAATATATTTACGCCAATGCTTGAAAAATTCAGACGAAGGTTTTATAAAATTCAAGGCGGCGTTTCAATATTCAAAGGCGAATGTTTTAAGCACTACAAAGGCTCAATGGCAATAATAGCGATTATTCTGCTTGTTTTTGTCGCCTACGGTAATGCTACTGATGATATTTCGGTTGTATACAGTTCGGCTCAGGAAAGCGCATACAGCGCGTATATTGATAAGCTTGAGGGCGAGCTTACGCAGGAAAAAGAAGATTATTTGCGGCAACAGCAGGATTATTTTGACGGACTGAATGAAGAGCTTAACACCATTTCAACTGATATGTCCTTATCGGCTGAAGAAAAAGAAATAAGGATAACGGCTATAGATTCGATTTTGAAAACCAAGGGCGCCGCCTTTGAGGAGATTTCAAATCAAGCCTCGTACATAAAAGAGGTCGGAGAGCGTTATCATATTACTCCCATATTCATTAACTATATTGTTTATAAAAGACTTGCCCAAAATCCGTCAAGAGAATGGCAGTATTTTACCTTGCTTATGGCAGTAATAATATTTATATCGTCCGATATATTTGCATATGAGCATAAAAAGCATATGATTGATCTAATTCGCTGCACAAAAAAGGGCAAGCTGAGGCTTGTACTTTCAAAAGTAATGACACTTTCGCTTACCACGCTTATATCATATACTTTAATTTATTTGCCTTATTATATAAATTTCATAAAAACCTTCGGAACAGAGTCGTTAAACACTCCTGTTGTATTTATGCAGGACTTTGCAAATATTGGCAGTACAATTTCCGTAAACAGTATGATTTTTATTACGGCGGCAGTGCATATAGCGGAGGCTGTCTCGGTTATGACGGCGGTTGCTATGCTTTCTCAAGTATTAAAGAATAATATATTGTCTATGATTGTCGGGGCGGTGATAGTATTATTTCCGTGCCTGTTATGTATGAATTTGACCGATATAAGATTGTACACAAGCTTTCAAAAAGGCAGTTGGATGTGGCTTGTCCCGAGTTTGATAGTATTATGCGTATTCCTGTTGATGATTTGTTTAACTATAATTGCATTTAATTTTTCTAATATTGAATTTAAAGCTATGAGAAGGTGTAAAAATGAGGCTTGAAATAAAAAATTTATGTAAAACATATAAAAAAGGTGTAGTTAAGACACTTGATGATTTCAGTGTGACCTTAACGCCGGGCGTTTATGGCTTGCTCGGACCAAACGGCGCAGGCAAAAGCACCCTTATGAATATCATCACCGACAACCTGAACGCCGACAGCGGAGAAGTTCTCTATGACGGCGAGGAAATTAAAAAACTCGGCAAAGACTACAGAACAGTTCTCGGCTACATGCCACAGCAACAGGGCTTGTACGATGACTTTACGCTCAACCGATTTTTGTGGTATATGGCGGCTTTAAAAGGTCTGAAAAAGAAAGAGGCAAAACAAAAAATTGCCTCACTTCTTGAAACCGTCAATCTTAAAGAGTCGGCACATAAAAAATTGGGTTCGTTCTCCGGTGGTATGAAGCAGAGAGCCTTAATTGCACAAGCTCTTTTAAATGATCCCGAAATCTTAATTCTCGACGAGCCGACAGCAGGGCTTGACCCGAAAGAGAGAATAAGAATCCGCAACTTTATAAGCGAAATTGCGGAGGATAAAATAGTATTGATTTCAACCCACGTTGTGTCGGACATTGAGTTTATTGCAAAGGAGATTATATTACTCAAAAGCGGTCAGCTTGTGTCGCATGATACCTGTACCAACCTTACAAAAGAAATTGAAAATAAGGTATTTGAAGTCGAAATTAATAAGGAAGAACTTAAATATTTTCAAGATAATTACCGTGTGTCAAATCTCTATCATAACGACGAAAAAATCATTGTAAGATAGTAACTGATATCCCACCTGAAAATCATAAAATACAGTTGGTCAAACCTTCTCTTGAAGATTTATATCTCTATGTGTTTGAAACAGGGAAGTAATATAATCTTAAAAATAAGGAATAATTTACAAATAAAAAAGTCAAGTGCCTCGACACGCAATTCGTGCAGACAGTTTGTACTGACTGCAACCATTTATGTCCGAGCGTAACCGAGCAATCTTCTATAATATAAAAAAGCCGACAAGTTATAGCTGTTAATGCTATTAACTGTCGGCATTATTTTTTGCCCTTTTGCGTTGAAAGCAGAAAGGGCAATTATGATTTGTAGAAACAGAAGTCCCCCAATCGACCTGAATTAAAAAATCAGACTGATTGGAGGAAAAATTAATGGACAGACGTCCGAAAAGAAGAAAAGATAAGTACAATCCATATACATTACATAAGGGAAATGAAAGATACTATGTTTCTTTTATTGACTCAAACAATAAATTTCAAAAGATAGAGATATCACAGAAAGTGTTTGAAAGCTTTAACAAATTTGAACTTGAAGATATTTCCCAAATGAATGAGTACGACAGACATTTGGAACACTCCGAAATATATGAACATACTTTGCATAAAAAGAAAGATTCAAGGGAATGGTCGTTAGAAGAATACTTTGAAAATGTTCAGATTACAGAAAATTTGCATATGGCAATAAGCAAATTACCCGAGGTGCAGAAACGCAGACTGAACAAGTATTATTTTGAAGAAAAAACTTTTGACGAAATAGCACTTGAAGAAGACTGTACTTATCAATGTGTGCAAAGATCGGTGTATCGCGCAGTAGAAAAAATCAAAAATATTTTAAAAAATTTATAAATTAGGGGTGTGTTCTAGCTTTTAAGTGAGGAAACAGGTGAAAGGGATTATTTCTCTTTTGCCTGTTTTCTATACTCGTCAAAAAGAGAGCAGGCATTGCTCTTTGAAAATTAAATATCAGCACATCAGATACTTTCCTTCCGCTGTTCGGAACGGACAAGCCATATGAGCGAACATATTTTATATATCTTCAGGACTCAGACATTGAAAGGTAAATTCAATGACGGCGATGACAGGCAGAAGGGACAATGATACTTCCGTCAAGTCAAAAGTCGAGCGTGATAAAACCGTCGCAACCAAAGATGGCGGCTGTGGGGGATCCTCACGGTGGTGAAATTCCAATGGAGCTAAATGCAATAGCCGTTTGATGTGTTCCTTGTCGCAGGGCATTGAGGATAAATAGCGACAATCGGATAGTGTGAAATTTAGAACTATCCAAAACGATTGATGTTATCCCGACAGCAGAAAATTAAAAATCTTCTGCTGTCGGGCGGTGAAAAGTAAACTTTATGAAAGAGGTGTTTTAATTGGGATTTATTATAGGACTTTTTATAGGAGTATTTATTGGCGTATGCATTATGTGCCTGTGCAATGCAGCGGCAAAAGCTGATGAGCAGATGGAAGATCATATAAACGACAAAAGCAAAAAATAAGGAACAGGTGGTAATTTGAACGAAAACTATATAAATGAAAATAAAATTGATTCTGAACACAAAATAGAATCTGTTATAAATGACTGTAAGGTCACAATCTACTTTTCTAAAAACAGAAATAACCATGTTGAAAGGAATATTCTCGAAAATCTTTTGGATACATTTGAGAACAGAATGAAATCTCAGATTGGATGCTGAATTTCTTTAAGTTCATTTTCAGATTTGCTGGATATTATAGGAATTATGTAGTATTGTTGGTTTGCAAAAATCGTATGAATGGGTGATAAAATGAAAAGAGTATATTGCTTGTACAGAGTATCAACCAAAGGTCAGGTTGATAAAGATGATATTCCAATGCAGAAAACCTCGTGCAGAGAATTCGCAGAGCGCAATGGCTGGACAATTCTGAAAGAATTTCAGGAAAAGGGCGTGTCTGGATTTAAGGTTTCGGCAAGCGACCGAGATGCTATTCAGGATTTGAAAGCCGCCGCAGAAAAGAAAGAATTCGATGTCCTACTTGTCTTTATGTTCGACAGAATAGGCAGAATTGATGATGAAACCCCGTTTGTCGTCGAATGGTTTATCAAGCACGGCATAGAGGTGTGGAGCGTTAACGAGGGCGAACAGCGTATGGATAATCATGTGGATAAGCTTATGAATTACATACGATTTTGGCAAGCCAACGGTGAAAGCCAGAAAACGTCCGCTCGTGTTAAAACTCGCCTTAACCAGATGACGTTAGACGGCAAATTTACCGGAGGTGTTGCACCATTCGGCTACAAACTTATCAAAAGCGGTGAAATCAATAAAAAGGGAAAAGAGCTTATGGACATAGTTATTGACGATGATGAGGCTCCGATAGTCAAGAAGATATTTGAGATGACAGTTAAAGAGGGTTATGGTTCATATCGAATGGCTGACTTTTTGAACAGTCATGGTATACGAACTCATAATAACAGTAAATTCCAATGTAATACAGTTAATCGTATTCTAAAGAACAGGCTGTACTGCGGTTATCTTGTGTCAGGCGGTGTTGAATCACCGTATATTGAAAGACTTCATATCATTGATGAAAATATCTTCGACCAAGCTCAATTTATACTGAAACAACGCTCATCAAAGAATGAGGAAAAGCAACAGATAGCAAGGACTACCAAAGGCAGTACATTGCTGTCGGGAAATATATACTGTGCCCACTGCGGTCAGAAGATGGTATCAACAAGCTATATCGACAGATACGACAGGGCAGACGGAAGTCAGTACAGAGTTCGCAGACAGAGGTATATATGTACCAATAAAGCGATGAAAAGAGGTGCATGTGACGGGCAGTCGGCTTATGTAGCGCACAGAATTGACGGTGCCGTGATTGCAACGCTGAGGGATTATCTCGCTAAAATCAAATCAACACCAAAAGATATAGCGTTGGAAAAACGCTACAAATCCGAAATATCGGAGTATAGGAGAAAACAGACAAAGCTTGAAAAAGAAATTGAAAAGCTTAAAAGACAGGTGGTTGAATTGTCCGCCGAAATAGGACGCTCTTTACTCGGCGAAAGCCGCTTTACTCCAGACATACTGTCAGCTTCTATTGACAATACAAACGATTTACTCCATAAAAAAGAATTTGAATTAAGTGATATAAAGTTCAAGCTTGCCAATCAGCAAAATGCGATGGGTAAGCTTGATTTTTATTACTCACAATTCAGAACTTGGGCTGATGAGTTTGATAACTCCACAATGGAACAGAAGAAAATGATAGCTTGTCAGCTCATAAGAGAAGTGAAAGTATCACGGGGATACGAATTAGAGATTGTCTTCGACCTTAATTATGAACAATTCCTATCTCTATAAAGCTTAATAGATTGAATTTGTAAACTCAGTCTGCTATAATAATTTTAGGTTAGAAGTGGGTGAATATATATGAGCGAAGAAAATAAGATACAAATTTTTGAAGATAAAAAGATTCGTACTGCGTGGAATGAGTCGGAAGAAGAATGGTATTTTTCCATAGTTGATGTAATTTCAGTTCTGACTGACAGTAACGAACCTCGTCGTTACTGGAGCGATCTTAAGCGAAAGCTTAAAGCTGAAGGAGCAAACCAGTTGTACGAAAATATCGTACAACTGAAAATGCAATCTCCTAAGGATGGTAAAAATTACAAGACGGATGTTGCAAATACAGAGCAACTTTTGAGAATAATTCAATCTATTCCGTCACCAAAAGCAGAACCATTTAAAATGTGGCTTGCAGAAGTTGGCAGAGAAAGAATAGATGAAACTATTGATCCCGAACTTACCATAGAGAGAGCTCTTGAAACATACCTGAAAAAAGGATATAGTAGAGAGTGGATAAATCAAAGACTTCAGACTATACAGGTAAGAAAAGAGCTTACTGATGAATGGGATTCTCGTGGTGTAAAGCAGGGTGTAGAATATGCAATTCTGACTGATGAAATTACAAAAGCGTGGTCAGGAATGACAACCCGCCAGTATAAAAATCTCAAAGGATTGAAAAAGGAAAACCTGAGAGATAATATGAGTACGCTTGAGTTGGTACTGAATATGTTGGCAGAAGCTACCACAACTGAGATTTCCAAAGAGAAAAATCCTCAATCTTTTTCTGAAAACAGAAGTGTTGCAAAAGAGGGCGGAGAAGTCGCCGGAAATGCACGAAAAGATATCGAGGAAAGAACAGGAAAACCTGTTATTACTTCAAAAAAAGCTGTTGATTTTTCAAACCTTATTTCCGATGTAATAGAAAATGATTTTGATAAAAATGAATAAAGTATTCTGATTGCCTTGTGAGTTAAAACGCTCGCAAGGCTTTTATTATATCCCGATTTCAAGTTTGTTCCTCGGATGTTTGGCAGAAAGGATGTTTTTCTGTTTGTTAATACTGGTGTGAGTGTAAATTTGCGTTGTGGTAATGGAGCTGTGACCCAGCATTTGTTGAATATAGCGTATGTCAACATCTTCTTCAAGCAGTAGAGTTGCAAAAGAGTGACGAAACATATGCGGAGTAATGTGCAGCGGCACTTCCGCACCGATTGCATAGCTGTTAATCATATTGCGAACAGACTGTTCAGATAGACGGTTGCCGAGTCTATTTATAAAGAAAAATTTGTTGTTTGCTATTTCAAATTTAAATGATTGATTATACTTTTTGAGCAACTCCTGAACATTTTGATTGCAGATTTGAATCAGGCGTTCTTTTGAGCCCTTTCTGTAAATTTTGATTATGTAATCATTAAAATCAATTTGCTCAGTCGTGAGTGTGCATAGTTCAGAAATCCTCATTCCGGTGGCAAACAGTAACTCAAGTATGAGTGCATTCCGCAGAGCAACTTTCTTAGTATAGTCAGTTTTAGCTTTGGTAAGTTGTAGATAAGCAAACCTAATAATTTGCTCAATATTATTTATCGGAATAGTTTTTGGGAGAATAAATGGTTCTTTATACTTGATTTGTATCTTATGAAAAGGGTTAATATCAATAAGTTCCTCAATTTCAAGATAGTGAAAAAATGCTTTTAGCGAAGCAATTTTACGCTTCACACTCTTGGGTTTGTACTTAAAATGCAGTAAATCAATGTATTGCTCAATGGATTTTTTGTTTGTCCATTCAATAGCAGATTCCATAGTGAATTCAAAATACTGTCTTAAATCAATAGTGTATGATTTTATCGTTTTCTGATCAAGATTTTTTCTTGAAAGGCAAAAGTTTAGATAATCAGTTGTTAGATTATTTGCTTGTACATTTTTTATTTCCATCGCATATAGCTCCTTATATTTAATAAAATTATTATGCAATAGAAAACAAAGAAAGTCTATTCAAATGCCTAGGTTTATTTTGCATAAAAGTATGTTTATAAAGCAGTGAACAAGATTCTATTATGCAAAATACATAAAAATATCGTGTGAAATTTTATAACTGATTTGCGTAAAAGTTATTTAAACATTTGTCGAATTATGTTATAATTAATATCGTAAGGGTAATTATAAATATTTTTGTATTACGTACCCGAAATATAGATTTAGTTAAGGTTTAATACTTTTTTCTTAGAATGAGATTAAGCACTACATAGACATACACCAGTTGAATGTAAGCTGTGTAGCGTATTTTGTTAACAGAAATGTATTATTGACCTTATCTGAAAATAATGAATAAAGGATAACTAAGAATTATCAATCATCAAGGGGCTATAGTATGAGCGCTAAGAATCAATTTGACTGGATATCATTTTATGAGGAGTTTGCAGATAAGTTACTTGCATATAAGGACAATCGGCAGGAGCTGATTGAAAAAATAAAGCAGGTTTATGAGGTTACAGGGATAAAACTGCCGACTATTGATAGAGATAAAGGCGGAAATAATATCCTTGTTGATATTGATCCTTTTACAGTTTTTGGATTATTTAATAAACAACTAACTGAAAAGAACAGAATAAAACTTATTACTGAATTCAAGGAATTGTTTGACATAAAAGCTGATGTTCCTATGTCTTTTGACGGAATTCCTGTGTTAAGTCCATTAAAATCTACTTTTTTCTATTTTGTAGATAACAGAGGAGAATCAGATATACAAAACCTCTGGTCAATTTTTGAATTAGCGCTTACTCTGTCAAAAAACGATACAGAAGAAAACAGACAAGAGTTTATTTCTGCTTTTAATACAGTTAGGAAACAAAAAGGCGTAAAATGGAATTTGTCAATGGGCTTATACTGGATTCGTCCCAACAGATTTATAAATTTAGATTCACGCAATAGGTGGTTTATAAAGAATAATGACAGCTTACCTGAGTCAATTACAGCCACAGTAAAAAATCTGCGTGATACACCGAAAGCAGAGATATACTTAAAACTTTGTGATGATTGCATTGCTTATATTCAGTCTGACAAATGTTCCTATAAATCATTGGCAGATTTTTCTTGCAGTGCGTGGAGTGTATCTAAGCAAGATGATGAATATGAGAAACTTTCCGAGAAAAGCGATGCTAATTCCGGCGCAAAGTTCCTGCGTTGGTTCAAACCTCTTTTGCAGGCGCTCAAAGATTTAGGCGGTTCGGCTACTCCGAAAGAAGCACGAAATAAAATTATAGAAAACGAAAAGCTGACCGAGGAAGAAACAAGCGCAGTTGTCGGTAAGACGCAAACGCCTGAATTTAACAATGACGTTGCTTGGGCAAGGCAGTACCTTGTCAGAGGCGGTTATTTGGACAACAGCACTCGTGGTGTTTGGAAACTCACCGAAAATGGCTGGACTGTTGATATGACAGACGAATTAGCGTCAGAGATATTCAAGACGATTGTTAAAGAAAACCAGCAAGATAAAGAAGATAAAGGCTCAGCTCTTGCTGACGAAGATGTAAACACAAAGCGCTATTGGATTTACTCGCCCGGCAATAATGCTTCAAAGTGGAGTGAATGTACCGAGAAAGGAATTATGCTCATCGGTTGGGGTGAAATCGGTGATTTGACACGCTTCGCTTCAAAATCAGAAGTGAAGGCTGCTATGCAGGACACCTACGGCGACAATAAGCCTTATCGCAATGCAGCTCTTGCTACTTGGCAGTTTGCCAATGAGATGAAACCGGGCGATATTGTTTTTGCTAAGCAAGGTATGTATAAAATAATCGGTCGTGGCGTTGTTGAGTCCGGTTATATATATGATGACAGTAGCGAAGATGAGTATAATAACACCCGTAAAGTAAAGTGGACAGACATCGGTGAATGGGAACATCCCGGTCAGGCAGTTATGAAAACGCTGACCGATATTACCCAATATACAGAATACGTTGAAAAGCTCAATGTAATGTTTGATACAGAAGATGATGACGATGATATTGACGTCGAGGAAGAACCGCTGAACACCTATACCAAAGAGAACTTCCTTGCAGACGTATATATCAGCGAAAAACAGTATGACACTTTAGAAGGACTGCTCCGAAAGAAATTGAACGTCATTTTGCAGGGCGCTCCGGGTGTCGGTAAAACATACGCCGCAAAGCGTCTTGCCTATTCAATGATGGGTGTTAAGGACCCCGAACGTGTGCAGCTTGTTCAATTTCATCAAAGCTATTCCTATGAGGATTTTGTCGAGGGCTTCCGCCCGTCAAGCACAGGAATGAATTTTGAAATTAAGAAGGGCGCATTTTACAACTTCTGCAAGAAAGCGTCCGATGATAAAGAAAACGAGTATTTCTTTATCATTGATGAAATCAATCGTGGCAATCTCAGTAAGATTTTCGGCGAGCTGTTTATGCTGATTGAAGCCGATAAGCGAGGTAATGATATTCAGTTGCTCTACTCTTCGGACAAGTTTTCCGTCCCGAAAAATGTTTACATTATCGGTATGATGAACACAGCTGACAGAAGCTTGGCGATGATTGACTATGCGCTCCGCAGGCGTTTTGCGTTCTATGAAATGAAGCCTGCGTTTGAATCCGAGGGCTTTAGAGAATATCAGTACGGATTAGAAAATGATAAATTCAACAAACTAATTGACTGCGTTATCAGCCTGAATCAGAAGATTGCCGACGACGAATCTCTCGGTGAGGGCTTCTGTATCGGTCACAGCTATTTCTGCGATATTGAGGAGATTAAGGAGAACACGCTGACCGATATTGTGGAGTTTGAAATTATCCCCTTGCTCAAAGAGTATTGGTTTGACGAGCCTTCAAAAGTAAAAGAATGGACTGACCGTTTGAGGAGTGCTGTCAAGTGATTCCGATTCAAAATATCTACTATATGCTCTCCTACGCATTTCAAGTGCTGAACGAGCAAGGATATAAAAGTGTGGCGACAGAGCATTTTGAGAATGTGGCGGATTTATGCGCTGCATTACTGATTAAAGGCTTGTCAAAGCAGCTCAAGCGTGGTCTGATGAAGGATTATATCCCGAAGCGTGAACTGCTGACGGCGCTGCGTGGTAAAATGGAAATTTCGGAAACGCTGAAAACAAGCTCCATTATCAAGCGTCAAGTCGTTTGCTCCTACGACGAGTTTTCCGAAAACGCCTATATGAACCGCATCATCAAGACGACAATGCTGTGCCTGATGGTGGCGGACGTTGACAAGAGCCGCAAAAAGGAAATGAAAAAGCTGCTGGTGTTTTTAAGCAATGTTGAGCCGTTACCGATTTACAGTATCAACTGGAATCTGCGCTATGACCGCAATAATCAGACGTGCCGTATGCTGGTTTCGGTTTGCTATTTGGTTTTGAAGGGCTTGCTGCAAACACAGTCGGACGGCACAACCAAGCTGATGGATTTCCTCGATGAACAGCGTATGCACCGCTTGTATGAGAAGTTTATTCTGGAATATTTCCGCAAGGAACATCCGGAACTGACCGTCGGCGCACCGCAAATCCCGTGGCAGCTCGACGACGATTTCTGCGATATGCTTCCGGTTATGCAGTCAGATATTGTGCTCGAAAAAGACGATAACATTCTGATTATCGACGCAAAATATTACGCCCATACCACACAGCAGCGGTTTAATAAGGCGACAGTACATTCGGCAAACCTGTATCAGATTTTTACCTACGTTAAAAACAAGCAGGAAGAGCTGAAAGACAGGCAAGTTACAGTTTCGGGAATGTTGCTCTACGCCAAAACAGACGAGCAAATTGTCCCCGACAATACCTATCAAATGAGCGGAAACCAAATCAGCGTGAAAACGCTTGATTTGAATTGCGGATTTGATGAGATTCGGGAACAGTTGGATAGTATTATAACAACAGAGGTAATATATGATAGAATCTGAACGCTTCACAAAAATACACGATGAAATATTTGCAAAATCCTATGAAGATACACTTTATGTATTCCTTTGTGGAGGAGCTACCGATGATTGTATCAGAGATAATATACGAGTGCATTTAGAATCAAATGGTATACAAGTACTATACCCTGAAGATTTGTTTATGGAAATGATGAATAAAGACAGAAAGTCCAATCTGCTTGATTATGAGAACATTTTAGCTGAAAGTGCAAATTCGATTTTACTTATTTGTGAGAGTATGGGTTCAGCAGCAGAACTTGGTGCTTTTGTACAAAGCGAACAAATACGAAATAAACTAATAATTGGCATAGAAAAAAAGTATCGCCGTCAACATAGCTTTATTATGTATGGCCCCGTCAAAAAGCTTCAAACTATAAATAAAGATAGAATACTAATCTTTGATAAAACAAATCTATCGCAATTTAAGAATAGTGTTATTACTCAATATAGAGGATTAAACAGTAAACGCAAAAAATTCTCTTTTAAATACACTTGCCCCAACTTCACAATGCTACCTGAATATATTTCTTTTATTCCCTTAATCTTATATTTCTATGAAAAATATAATCGCAAACAGCTATATAAGAATTTAAAAGAATTAATTAGAAATAAATATGGCATTCCGAAAGATTATAATGAAATATTCAATGCTTCTTTAAGGTATTTGCATAAACTTGGTATTATATATGTAAATGGGAATATTAACATAGACCGAAATATAACAGATCAAGTTTTATTTTTATCAGAAAAAGGGTATATTTCAACAGATAGTTTTTTTAGAAAAAGTAATATTCCATACAAAAATGAGTTGCATGACAGAATAAGATGTGATATACTAAAAGAACAGTTAAATAATTAAAAATTACCTCTTTTAGTTTTTACAATTCTTTATGTAAGTCTACATATTTTATTGTTTTGGACGGTGATTCGCCAGTCCTTGGTTAAACGCTTACTCACAATTCGTGATATAAAACATTTGACTAAAGCACTTGTTTTAATCAAATTTTTATCTCACGAAAGACTTATGGTAAAAGAGGTAATTTTTTATGCAAAAAAATAATTTACTTCTCATTAATTCTTTAGGTATTCCATATTTTGAATGCTTAGAAGAGTTTTCAAGAATAATTGGACTAAGTACCAAACTAATCTATCTCTTAACAAATAAAACAGAAAGCTATTATTCCTTTAAAAAGATACCAAAAAAGGACGGTACAAAAAGAATAATAGCAATTCCTTCTTACACATTAAAAATCACTCAGCGATGGATTTTGAAAAATATTCTTAATAAAATTCGCCCAAGTGATTATGCAATGGCGTTTAGAAAAAGCTCAAACAATAATAAGTTTGATATAAAAAAGAATGCCTATTATCATTCGGATTCATTATATGGCCTATCAATTGATTTGAGCGATTTCTTTCCAAGCATTAATGCAGCAAAAGTGTATAGAATATTTAAGGGGATAGGTTATAATAATACAGCTTCGGCAATCCTTACAAATTTATGCACATTAGAAAACAAGTTACCACAAGGTGCAGTTTGTTCGCCGGCACTGTCTAATTTAATATGTATGAGATTAGACAGGAGGTTGTTTGGTCTGTGTTCGAGGAGAGGAGTTCTTTACACAAGATATGCTGATGATATGTATTTTTCTTGTGATAACAAAGGTCTTCTCCTAAAAATGTTTCCTATCATAGAAAAGATAATAAAAAGTGAAGGTTTTATTATCAATCAAGATAAACTCCACTATCATACGCCCAAAAATAAACATCTAATCACGGGTGTTGTTATATCTCACTCTAATGACACATCTGAATTAAAAGTTTCGAAAGAATTCAAACGGAAAATTAGAGCTGAGATATTTAGATGTATTATGACTGGAAATTATGAAAATGCTGCTCATATTAAAGGAGAGATTTCTTATGTTTGTTTTATACAAAGCGAAAACCGTCAAGATTATAAGCAATCAATAATCCAATACATAAATCGCACATCAAAAAAGATTGAATACTTCTGCGAATTAGTTGATGCTTATAATGAAAACTTTTTTTTCGACGAACAGGAACCATTAGAATTTTTGGATATTAATAAACTTGAAATTGATTGCCCTGAAAAGGATACCGATAATTATGACCAGTATTTGTTTGAAACAATCGAAGCAATTTTTCAATACCGCAAGGAATACATAAAAAACAATAACCTTACAGATATCTGCAAATACCAAAACTGGCCCAAAAATACAACAGAAAATGAATTTGATGCTTCAAGTGAAGAAACTCCTTTTTAAATCAAACTAAGGGCACATTGTCATCTATATGACAATGTGCCCTTATTGCTGGTTTTATTATACCTAAATGAAAATTATTTCGGTTCTATGTCAATAGTTGGGGTAGCGTTAAAACAGAATAATTGAAATTGACAAGTGGTGGTTGTTTAAACTGTCGCTTGTTTTGTTGTAGAATTAATATGTTTATGAACATACATCTAACTATAAATCTTAAAATATCACCGCGGGCATGGTGCCATACTTTTTAATCTATCTTTTATTACATTGACATTTTCAACCATACAATAGACAATAATACATATATATGTTATGATAATCATATAACTAATTCTAAATGAGGAATACATAATGGTAAAACGATCATATTATTCAAATGACATTCAAAGTTTCCTAAATCAAGATAATTACAGTATATTTGGCGAAATAACAACGAATGACCAGTTTTCTGCTGAGGACTTACAAAAGAATACTTGGAATAGAGAAATTGAAATTTTGAAGCGAGAGTTATCTCAGTTTTTAGATGGATATATTATATTTGAATATACTATTCCACGAATAGGTAATCGAATTGATAATATTGTTATTTATAAAGGAATAATTTTTCTGTTAGAATTTAAAGTTGGTGAAAAGAAATACCCTTCATATGCTATTGAACAAGTAACTGACTATGCTTTTGATTTAAGTTGTTTTCACAAAGAAAGTCATAGCAGACTTTTAGTTCCAATTTTAATTTCTACTAAGGCTTACAGCGTAAAACAAGAAATTCGGATTTCAAAAGATAATGTTTTAGAAACGATTTGTTGCAACGAATACGAAATTGCCAAATACATAACAGAAGTTTCTTTAAAATTTATTCAGGATGAAATAATACCTGATGATTGGATTAACTCACTTTATATGCCAACACCGACGATTATAGAGGCTGCACAGGCCTTGTATCTCGGTCACAATGTTGAAGATATTTCGAGAAATGATGCAAGTGCGAAAAATCTTAATCAAACTACTAAAGCGATCAATAAAATTATAGATTATAGCAAAGCTCATAACAGAAAATCAATTTGTTTTATTACAGGTGTTCCGGGTGCAGGAAAAACTCTTGCAGGTCTTAATATAGCTGTAGAAAGGCAGAAAATAGCTGAAGATGAGCATGCTGTATTTCTCTCGGGCAATGGACCGCTTGTTGATGTTTTACAAGAAGCACTTGCTCGTGATGATGCAAAGAGAAATAATATTTCAAGAAAAGAAGCCTCAAGAAAAGTAAAAGAATTTATACAAATTATTCATCATTTTAGGGATGACGCAATATCTGTTGATACTCCTCCTGTTGAAAAAGTTGCAATTTTCGATGAAGCTCAACGAGCCTGGGACGAACAAAATTTGACTGATTTTATGAAAAAGAAGAAACATATTGAAGATTTTAATATGTCAGAACCTGAATTCCTGATTAGTATATTAAACCGTCACAATGACTGGGCAACAATAATATGTTTAATCGGTGGCGGTCAAGAAATCAATAAGGGTGAATCGGCCGGTATTTATGGATGGTTTGATTCATTGAGAAATAATTATCCAAACTGGGACATTTATGTTTCCGATAAAATCACTGATGACGAATATTCCAAAGGGCATAATTTTGCCGAAATGACGAAAAATATGAATGTAAACATAATTGAAGATTTGCACTTAGCCGTTTCGTTACGTTCATTCAGAAGTGAAAATGTTTCAAATTTTGTAAAGGCTCTTCTTGATGTGGATATTGATACTGCTAAAAGATTGTATGAGCAGTTTAACAATGATTATCCTGTCTTTGTGACTCGAAATCTACACAAAGCAAAACTATGGGTTAGAAGTCAGGCAAAAGGATCGCAAAGATATGGTCTTACTGCAAGCTCCGGAGCCAAAAGACTCAGAAAATACGGTATATGGGTTCAAAATAAAATTGAAGCCACGAATTGGTTTTTAAACGGTAAAAACGATGTTCGTTCATCATTTCATTTAGAGGAAACTGCAACAGAATTTGATATTCAAGGTCTTGAACTTGATTGGACAATTGTTTGTTGGGATGCAGATTTAAGATTTGAAAACGGTGATTTCAAACATCTGAAATTTGTTGGCACAAAATGGCAAAATATAAAATCTGCAGATAATATCCTTTATTTAAAAAACGCTTATAGAGTCCTTCTGACGAGGGCAAGACAGGGATTTGTTATTTTTGTACCGACAGGTGATGAAACTGATATGACCGCAAAACCGGAATATTATGACGGAATTTACCGGTATTTGAAAAGTGTAGGAATCAAAGAATTGGAATAACATTATCGTTCAGAAGCTGAATTTGAAGTAAATAATATAAGATACTCACGAAAAAGGAATGTTTAGGCGCTACTTTATCATACTGACCTGCTGAGATTACTACGGGAGTCGCCTGACAATTTAAATCAAGGAGACCGCCGAGAATTTTGTGTTTTGAGAATAGTCCGGTCTGTGCCTGCTTAACCTTATCCTGCCAGTCGGGGTCATAACCCTCAAGATTTGCGTTTCCACTTGCAAGATGATTTGATACATCATCGTACTTGTCCTTTTCGACATACTGACCGCCTGCAAGGTTGCCGAGCTTAACATCTGCTGCATTGTTTACCTTTTCGGCAAACTGTTCAAATGTTAATGCTTCACCGCCAAACAGGGCTTTTAAAATTTCCATTAAGTCCACTTGTTTGCTCCTTTCAATTTTTTAGCAATTGTGTGTATGCTCAGATATTTGAGCAATATTAAAAGCCCCCGAAATTCGGGAGCTTTTAACCGTAGTTCGTGAATTTGAGGGTAAAAGTAAAAGAGATGTTCTAAACACCCCTTTAATACCCGTTTAAATTCGTTTAATTTTGTTTTTATTCAATCAACTATGTAATTCTTTACCTTTTAACTACAAAAGCTGATACAAGGCAAATACGGTACAATTTACAGTTTGCTGATTATATACCGGGAACAAAGCTCCTTATACCTTTAGCAAGTTTGTAGAAACGCTGCATAATTGAATTTTCAGTTAAATATTCCAATCCCTTGAGAGTAATGCGAATATTTGTACAATCAACACTGACATCACACGAGAGATATTTTGAAGTTCTGACTCCTTTAACATAGCCTGAGTTGGAAAGCATTTCAATATATCTGTTCCAACGCTCCTTGCTTATTTCCAGTCGGTTGTGATCAATCTGAGAAATATCAAAATTAGAATAATCCATAGCAGCTTCGAGTGTACTCAGAATTTTGTATATACACTTAAAATTATCATTCATATACTGTAATCATCCTTAATATTGCACATTCATAAAATTTGTTTTTATTCAAACTCATAAGGTAGTAAAAATACTTGCAAGAGGCAATAAACCGCTTGTAGTTTGAGAATATGAACAATCTAATTAGGGTACAAATTTTACTCGTGGACTGTCAAAAAACTGCATTGCAAAAAACAATAAGGCACATAACCGTTATCACTTTCGGTTATGTGCCTTTTGTAGTTTAATAAGTTTGTTAAGAATACCACGATTGATTACAGTCTAAAACAAGGAAGATTTCAGTGCGTTAATTTCCAAAGTAAGTTCCACCATGAAAGTTACTTTGGAAATTAACTATTTACTTTTTTGTTTAAGTTTGCGGTAAATATGAATTGTATAATCCGTTTTATTGTGTTATTATGTAGTAAAATGGTGTGCAACATTAGTGTTTTGAAAAAATTATGTTGCTGAAATTAAACTTGAAATAACTGACGGGTGGCATATGGTTCGCAAAGTTGACAAAACAAAGCTTCTGACTGTTGTCGGGATAATTATATTCCTGTTCGGAGGTGCGGTGAGAATTTTTTCTCATCTTACTTCCTCGGCGGACAATTATATTGAAAATTTTGATGTTATTATCTTTTCGGGGCTTATTATAGGCTGGGGTGTGTCTGTTGCATATCGCATTGTTCAGAAGAATATACGAATCTGCCTTGTGATATCTGCGGCGCTTATGCTCTTGTGGATGGCTCTTCGTGCCATAAAATACAACAGCCCTGCCGACATCAACACATACGGACGGTATCTTTGGTATTCATATTACATAGCAATGGTGTTTTTGCCGCTTATGATGTTTTTTGCAATGCTGAATATCGGTAAGCCCGAAAATACAAATAACCGAAAATATCTTTTGATTATACCTGCCGCCGTTCTTGTGCTGCTTGTTATGACGAACGATTTTCATCAGCTTGCTTTTGTATTTGAACCCGATTTTCACAATTGGAACAAACAATACAGTTACGGTCCTGTTTACTATGTAATTGTAGTGTGGATTTTTATACTTGTACTTTCGTCAATTGTGCTTTCAATAAATCGATGCAGAATTTCCGCAACACGCAAAAAGCTGTGGATTCCGATTGTAATAATTCTTGTTGCAATAATTTACACGCTCTGGAATAATCTGAATCACGGATATTCGGGACTTAGAATTTACAATGTTCCCGAGGTGTTCTGTTTTGCCTCAATTGCTTTATGGGAAAGCCTTATTCAGATAGGTCTTGTGCCGTCAAATACGGGTTACGGCGATTTTTTCAATGCGTCAAATCTTAACACTCTCATATTTGACAATGAGGGCAATGTGAAATACCGCTCTAAAAACGCAACAAATGTTTCAAAAGATGTTGTTATGCAAAACGGTAACAGTGTTGTGATTGATGAAAATATAATTCTTAAAAAGCATAATATAAAAGGCGGTAAGGTAGTTTGGACGGAAGATATATCGGCAATTAACCAAATTAACAGAGAACTTTCGGAAGTAAAAGAGCAGATTTCGGAATACAATGTAATCTTAAAATCAGAGGCAGAGCTGAAAAAACGAAGAGCGGCAGTAACCGAACAGAACAAGCTCTATGACAGTATAACCGAATTTATCCGTCCTCAGCTTTGCGACCTTGAAAATATACTCAAAAATATTGAAAACAACAGGGGAGATATTTCGGTTAATTATGCCGGTGCCTGTGTTGTTAATGTCTACATCAAGAGAATAAGCAATCTGTTCATTATGGCAAAAAGCAGAAAAATGCTGAATGCTTTTGAGCTTGAAAACAGTATCCGAGAACTTGCCGAGTACATTTCTGTTTACGGAATTTCGTGTTCGTTTTTCAGTAATGTTTCGGGAGAAATTTCAGCCGAAAAAACGATTGCACTTTTTAAATTTATCGGGATTTTTATAAGGCGTATAATGAACTGCACAGATGCGTTGCTGTTTAATTTAAAAGTCCATGAGAGATTTATTGATTTAAAAATCAACTTCGACAGCAAAAATGAAATGAAAATTCCCGATGATTTACTTGACGACATTATAAAACTCGGCGGAAATGTCACCACGGAATATGACGCTGACACGCTGTTTGTGTTTGTTCGTATGCAAAGCGGAGGTGATGACATATGACACCCATCCTTGAAATGCGTTCGTTTGTTTGTGCTATATTGATGAGTGTGCAATTTGTTGTTGCCTGTGCGGCAATATACAACGCAACGCAATCTTTTCTTTATAAAATCAGGTTGTGGAAACCGATTTCAGCGGTTATAATTGCAGTAATCTCTTTGACAATGTTTTTGGTAAGCACTCATGTCTTGAGTAAAATATATTATGATAACCAAATTAATAAAATGGCTGAATTTTTTGGCAGAATGCCGTTTGCTCTGTCTGTCGGCATAACGGCATATTGTGCTGTAATGTCTGTGTACATAACGGTAAGGCTTCATCATTGCAGGAATACCGATATTACCGCAATGTCAATTAAAGAAAGCTTTGACGGCTTGCCGACAGGACTTTGCTATTTTGACGAAAACGGACTTGTTGTATTGAAAAATAACCTTATGGAAAGCATATGCCTTGAACTTACGGGTAAATCGCTTAATGTTGCAATGCCATTCAGAGAGAAGATAAAAGAGGCTTCTCAATATGAAAATGATGGGGCATTTACAGTCAGATTAAAGGACGGCAGGGTTTTCAGCTTTTCGTTGTCGGAAACGGAAATTTTTTCAAAACCGTATTTTCAGCTTGCGGCAACCGATATAACAGAGTTTACAAAGCTTACATCAACCTTGGAATATGAAATAGGCGAGTTAAAAAAGGTTAATGCCCATCTGAAAAAATACAATGAAATGGTCTGTGACCTGACAAGAGAAGAAGAAATTCTTCGCACAAAAGAGATAATTCATGACAAGCTCGGCAGTACGCTGATAACAACAAGAAGATATCTTGAAAACGGCACTCTGTCTGAAAATAACAGTAAATTACTTGAAATGTGGAAAAACAATATTTCTGTTCTGAATACCGCAGAGAATGATTGCAAAGATGAAAACTTTGCTAAGGATATTGAAAATGCCGCAAAGCTTGTCGGAATAACGCTTGAAACAGTCGGAAATCTTCCGACTGATAACAATGCGGTTGCACGGGTTCTGACTTTTGCAACAATGCAATGCCTTAACAATGCCGCAAGACACGCAAAAGCAGATAAAATGATTCTTGAAAGTCTTGACGACGGTGAAAAATATATTTTTAAATTTGCAAATAACGGCAGAAAACCGCCTCAAAAAATCAATGAGGGCGGCGGACTTTCTTCCGTAAGAAAAAAGGCGGAGCAAATCGGCGGAAGCATGAAAATATCAACTTCCGAAATTTTTGTTCTTGAAATCACAATACCGAAAAGCGAGGTGCTGCAGTATGACAAGAGTGCTGATAGTTGAAGATCAGTCAATGCCGAGAACTTTATTTGAAATGTATGTAAACCAAAGCGAAAACTATACGCTTGCGGGCTCAATAAGTAATGCCGATATGACGGATTATCATTGTGAAAATTCCGATGTTGACCTGATTTTAATGGATATATGCACGTCAATGGGGGCAAACGGTCTTGAGGCGGCTGAAAGAATAAAAGCAAAGTTCCCGAAAATTAAGATAATCATTGTTACCTCAATGCCCGAATATTCCTATCTAAAGCGTGCCAAGGATGCAGGGGTTGACAGCTTTTGGTACAAAGAGGTAAGTCCCGAACCTATTATTGAACTTATGGACAGAACAATGAACGGTGAGCGTGTGTTTCCCGACACAACTCCCAAAATTAAATTCGGCAACGCAATGAGTACGGATTTTACCGAAAGGGAGCTTGAGGTTTTGCGTGAACTGACAAGCGGTGATACAAACACGGAAATTGCCAAAAGACTTTACATTGCTCCGGGTACTGTCAAGAACTATATACAGTATATGCTTGAAAAAACAGGCTTTAAGTCAAGAACAGAGCTTGCCGTAAAGGCAAGAGAGGCGGGACTTGTAATCCTTGACGATAGAATTAACGACAAATAAATACTTTTTTCTGAATATGTGCCGTTTGGCACATATTTTTTTGCTGTTAAAACAGTATAATACAATTACAGGATATAAACTGCTCAGACGGTGAATATCTTTTGTGCAAAACGCTATCTTTGTCCGATTAATAATCAAAGACAAAGGTGCATAAAATTTATTATTTAATGACAGGAGGAAAAACTATGGAGGCAAAAGGTTCAACTTTTCTTAAAGTAACGGGAATCCTTATGATTGTATTCGGTGCTATTGCATTGATTGTGTCAATCATCGCCATTCTCGGTATCGCCGCACTTGCAGCTTTTAACGACGGTACATACGATATGACTATGCTTTATGTCGGTGGCGTTTTCGCACTTATCAGTGCGGTTGCTGAGTTTGTCGCAGGTATTATCGGCGTTATCAACGCAAAACTTCCGCACAAGGCAAATACATGTATTGTATGGGGCGTTGTTGTTGCGGTTATGTGTATTGCAGGCGAAATTATCAGCATGATAGGCGGATCACAGTTCAATGTATTCTCTCTTATCTGCGGTCTTGTTATCCCTGTACTTTACATTATAGGCGCTGTTAAGAACAAAGCATAATTATTTTATTATTTACCCCCCTTTTAATTACCCACCGTAAATATTTTTAGCACAAGGTCACAGCTGTCCGAACAATCGGGCGGCTGTGCTTTTTTTGTTTATGTTGTGAAATATGCCGTTTGGCACATTCATCTTCTATCGCAAAATTGTACAATATAAGTGAAAGATATAGGTGAAAAGGGGTGATGTCCGTTGAAGAAAATTTTGCTCAGTGTTCAGAATAATTTGCTCAGTGAGGCTATTCAAAATGCCCTTGTAAAGAAGGGAAGATTTTGTATTGAGAATGTTTCACCGAATCAAGACGGGAAAATTCTTGATTTGTGCATTGCAGAAAGAGTTGATGTTTTGCTTATGGATGTCACAAGACTTGCCGATTCAACTATTGAGAAACGGCTTGAGCTTTGTGGAAAAGTAAAGGAATATTTGCCAAGCTGTAAAACGGCTCTGCTCTGTGACGAACAGGCATATCCCGACCTTGCCGACAGGGTTAAACAGGCAAAACAATTCGGAAAAATAAGCTCGTTTTTTTATTCATCCGTAACGGCAGATTATCTTGCCGCCGCACTTGACGCACTTTAAAAAGGAGGTACTGTTTATGGGTATATTTGACAGCTTAAAAAATATGACAAATCAGGCTGTAAAAAACAATGTTTCAAAGGCCGTTTCGGGAGCGGTAAACAATGCGATGCACAAAAGCAAAACATTTGTATTTGCCGATTATCCGAAAAATGCAGATGAACTCAAAAAAATGCCGGAGCTTGACTTTTCGTCACCTCTTTCAACAGCGGCATTTGCAATGCTTGTGTTGCTTGAATATGATGAAAGTCCGGAAAACACAATAGAAATGCTTAATGTATTAAAAGGACCTCAGCCGATGAACGGGATGGATGTTCAGTTTTTGCGTGACAGAATCAAGGGCAGGGGATATATTCCTCGCTCATATTTTGAGGGTTCATCCGTGAAGAACGATTATACACCGAATGTTCCGTACAAAATAACCGTTTCCGAGTATGCATATACCTATCAGAGCGAGGGTTATGCAAAGGTTCAGGTTCAGTCGTCGGGAGCAGACTCACCTCGTCCGATTGAGCTTCGCAGAAAGGGCAATCAATGGTTCTTATGGCGTAATCTTGCACTCTCTGATATACGAACTCCGGCTTCGGTTGATCCTTGGGCATGAAGGAGGGATTTTTATGAAAATCACGAAAAAAGCAAAGCGTATTTCGAGTGTTGTTTTATGCTTTCTCATGCTGTTGACAACACTTCCTATGACAGCCATAACCGCAAATGCGGCGGCTCAGGCTTATATCAAATATATCGACACCGAGGTTTACATAGGAGATGTCCTTAACATTATCGTGGGAGTAAACGGCGGCAGTACAGGCGAAACCTTTACCTATCAATGGCAGGCAAAGTATCCGAGCCTAAACTGGGTTAACCTTTCCGATAAAACCGACAGACCCAACTCGAAATTTTCGGGTGTTTTTACAGACCATCTTAAATTTCAGACCTACGCAGAACTTGTAGGACCCGGCTCAGGGTGGAAAGATGTTGTCTTTAGATGTAAAGTAACGGGTTCAAAGAGCGGTACTTTTTATTCGGGAAAATGTAACTTTCCGGGACTTCTTGAGAAGACAGAAATTCCTACAATTGGATTTTTAGGCTTGGAGAAACCTGAACAGGGAAAAATCCCCTCAACAACGGCAACTCCGATAAACAGCACTTATTACAGCTTTGATTATATTGAGTGGTATAAGTACGAAAACAACAAAATTAGCAGAAAGCTCGACAGCGGAGAAACTTTTGACAGCGGTATGTATTGTTGTCAGCTATACTTTAATATGAACAGAGGATATGCGGTTGCCAAGAACGCAGTATGTGGTTTGTACAATGGCGACAGTCAGGCGACAATTCTTCAGGATGAAACCACAGGTCAATATTATATTTGGGCATATTACAATGTTCCATATGAATCGCCATCATTTACACATCAGTTCCCTGAGGCAGAAATTATGATTATGAAAGGCAAAGAAGAAATTATATGGGTTGCTGCCAAAAATGCCGCAAGCTATCAGTGGCAGATGAAAGTAAAGAGAAGAACACCCACCGGTATAATAAGAATGTGGAAAAACATAGATGACGACTCATCTACATTAAACCAGTTTTCCTTCAAGGGTACAAAATCAAATACTTTGAGAATCAGACCGAATACGGATTTTGATGAAACTCAGTTCAGATGTGCTGTTACGGGTAAAAACGGTGATGTTATTTACAGTGAATCGGTTAAAGTGACGCAAGAGGTTAAGGCCAATATTATAATGAACCTCAAAACAGGCGGCTCACCGGATGATACTATTACTGTTAAGGTGGATAGATACACTTTTGACGGCGTTTATAAGGACAGCTTTGAACATGATATGGAACACAGTAATGTAAAACCCTTATATTTTGGTTTTCAAACATTCCCAGGCAAACATGTCATTACTGTAATCAAACCGCAGTGTATTGCAAGGGTGTATGAGATATATCTGTATAAAGACGATATTAGTTTTGATGTAAAAATTACTGTTCCGTATGATGTCAATATGGATGGTGTTATTAATGTTGTGGACGCAACCTTGGTTCAAAAACACATTGTCGGGCTTGAAGACTTTGACGATTACACTTTAAAAATTGCAGACACAAACGGTGACGGCACAATATCAGTTATTGATGCTACAAATATTCAGAAGAAAATCGTGAATCTTTTGTAAAGGAGAAAGTTTATGGGACTATTTGAAAAGAAATATTGTGACCTTTGCGGTGACAAGGTAAACGCCCTCACAAGGCAAAAGCTTTCAGACGGTTATCTTTGCAGCGACTGTAAGCACAAGCTCAGTTCGCTTTCATCAGGCTGGAAAAACAGAACATTAGCAGATGTTAAAGCTCATCTTGAACAGCGTGAACAGAACAGACAGAAATATTCGGCATTTGTTCAGTCGGCAAGTGCCGGCACAAACGAAAAGCTTGTTGTAGATTTTAATAACAGGAAATTCTATTTTACAATAGGCAGAGATTTCAAAAACAGCAATCCTGAAATTTTTGATTTTTCACAGCTGCAGGACTTTTGGCTTGAGCTTGGATATACAACTCTGCAGGATTCCGACCGTGACGGAATTCCTGATGAGTATGACCGCTATGATAACCGTCAGGGCAGGAACAGCGGTTTTGGCAGTCAGTTTGATACAACAAACTCATTTTCGGGGCAAAACGGTATGCTTGATGTTCCGCTTGCACTTCAGCCGTATGTTCGTGATACAAACACATCGTCATCGCCGCAAAGAATATCTTCTTTAAAAGCAAAATTCATCGTAAATCATCCGTTCATAACCGATATATCAATGTATGTTGATTCGTCAATCGGTACTGTAAGAAATGAGCTTATGAGAGCGTTTGATGACGGAATGCAGTTAATGAGACTGTGTGAACAAATAAGGAACGGTATGCAGAACAATATGGGCTATCAGCAAAGCGGAATGTCTATGCAGAACAATATGGGTTATCAGCAAAGCGGAATGCCCATGCAGAACAATATGGGTTATCAGCAGAACGGAATGCCCATGCAGAACAATATGGGTTATCAGCAGAACGGAATGCCTATGCAGAGCAACACAGTAAATCAGCAAGTTTCACAGCCGTTTACTCCGCAAAATGCTGCGGCAATTGTTTGCTCGGCTTGCGGATATAAGCCTGACGGCAATCCGCCGAAATTCTGTCCGTTCTGCGGGGCTGCCATGACATAACCGATATGACTTTACGGTCGTTATTTCATAATATTTCCAAACGAAAAACGCATGTAAAAAAAGAAATTGTATCCGTGAGCTATTCAAAAAATCATTCAAATTTTGACTACTGCTGTTCTTTTTATGTGCGAAAAAAAGGTGTAAATTTTCTTTTTGACGCTATCTGCAAATGCGGTTATATCGCTTTTGAAAATGTTTTGATCGACGAAACGGATATGAGACTGCTGTGTGATACCGCCGAAGACGCATTGGAAATTCTGAAAAAATATAATCCAAAAAACAAAGGACTGACAGTCGATGACGCCACGGTTACAATCGTTGAAATCATATTTTCCGACAAAAACAGTATGTCGGTCAGTATGACGGAACAAACCTTGGATTCGCTCGAAAAAGCGTTCTTTGCCCTTGCTGAAAAATATTGCAAAGATGTTTAATCTCTAAAAATAATTGAAAAGCAACCCTATGAAAACAACCCCACGGTAAAATAATCGTGGGGTTGTTTTTTTCTGTAACAGAAAATGAGTGCATTTTTTCTTGCCATTACCGTAGTAATTGTTTATAATTAAGGTATGACAATAAAAGAAGGCATGAACAATGCAAACGATAGATGAGGCACTAAACAAACTGAAAAAATCTGATTTTCGCAGTCGGTTTCATTTAAAGCAAAAGGACATTGACTATATTAATGAAAAGGGAATGAATAAAATCCGCTCACATGCAGAAGATTTTGTCAGAACACGGCTTGCACCAAAATATATTCCGAATGACGGAAAGCAAACACCCATGAGGGGACACCCTGTTTTTATCGCACAGCACGCCTGTGCCTGTTGTTGCAGAGGGTGTCTTAACAAGTGGTACAGAGTTGCAAGGGATAAACAGCTTAACGAGGTCGAACAGCAGAAAATTGTAAATCTGCTTATGGCTTGGATTGAAAGAGAATACAATGATTATAATTCTAATAAAGAATGATAGATAAGGGCAAAAAGATGAGTGATAAATTAAGCGTGTTAAAAGATTACTTCGGACACGATTCTTTCAGAGACGGACAGGAGCAGATAGTTGACGCTTTGCTTGACGGCAGAGATGCACTTTGCATTATGCCCACAGGTGCGGGCAAGTCTATGTGCTATCAGATTCCCGCATTACTTTTTGACGGGGTGACAATTGTTGTGTCACCTCTGATTTCGCTTATGAAGGATCAGGTCGGCTCACTCGTTCAGTCGGGAGTTCCTGCGGCATATATAAACAGCTCGCTTTCATATCCGCAATTTCTCCGAGTGCTTTCAAATGTTGAACACGGAAAATACAAAATCATCTATGTTGCACCCGAAAGGCTGTTGACTGACGGATTTCTCGACACCTGTAAAAAGATAAAAATCTCAATGGTTGCAGTTGACGAGGCTCATTGTGTTTCACAATGGGGACAGGATTTCAGACCGAGTTACCTCAAAATTATTTCATTTGTTGAAAGCCTTGCAAATCGTCCGATTGTCGGAGCATTCACCGCAACAGCTACAAATGATGTAAAAGAAGATATAAAGAAAATTCTCAGGCTTGAAAATCCGTTTGAAATTACAACGGGATTTGACCGCCCCAACCTTTTCTTTGGCGTAATAAAGTCATCGTCAAAGGACGAAAAGCTTATTGACCTCATTCGGGAGCGTGGCGACAGGTCGGGAATTGTCTATTGTGCAACCCGAAAAAATGTTGAATCTGTCTGCGAATTGCTCTGCGATAACGGCTTTTCAGCGGCAAGATACCATGCAGGTCTTGATGAATACGAACGCAGGAAAAATCAGGAGGATTTTGTTTTTGACCGAAAAAATATTATGGTCGCAACCAATGCTTTCGGTATGGGAATTGACAAGTCAAATGTTACATATGTAATCCATTACAATATGCCGAAAAACATTGAAAGCTACTATCAAGAGGCAGGACGGGCAGGCCGTGACGGCGGTGAGGCTGATTGTATTTTGCTCTACAGTCCTAAGGATGTTCGCCTAAATCGCTTTATGATTGAAAATTCCGAGGGCAACGATGAGCTTACAATTGAAGAAAACGAGCAAATTCGTGAGCGTGATTTTGAACGCTTAAAATATATGACCTTTTACAGCACAACAAACGATTGTCTGCGTGGGTTTATTCTGCGGTATTTCGGCGGTGAAAAGAAGGCTTACTGCGGAAAATGCTCCAACTGTCTTTCTGTTCACAAGCTTGTTGATGTCACAATTGACGCTCAAAAAATTATGTCGTGTATTGCAAGAACAGGACAAAGGTACGGCAAAACCGTGATTTGTGATGTGTTAAAGGGCAGTAAAAGCGAGAAAATTCTAAAAGCTGAGCTTAACAATCAGTCAACCTACGGAATAATGAAAGAGGTTACGGCAAGGCATATTTTCGGCACAATTGACTTTCTTGCCGAAAAGGAGTATATTTCATCCGACAATGAAACCGAGGTTCTAAAACTTTTGCCAAAGAGCCGAGATGTGCTTTTCGGACGGGAACGGCTTGTGATGAAGAAAGTTGAAAACTCCGAAAAGGTTGTCAAAACGCACCGTCCCGAAGTGCCTGTTAATTCCGATTTACTTGACGCACTCAAGGCTTTGCGAAAAAGCATTGCATCCAAAAAGAGCGTTCCTGCCTATGTTATTTTTACCGATGCAACGCTGATTGATATGTGCAAAAAATGCCCCGAAACACCCGATGAAATGCTTGAAGTTTCGGGTGTGGGCAGAACAAAGCTTGAAAAATTCGGAAAACAATTTCTTGAAGAAATCGCAAAATTCAGATAACTTCATATACTGTTAAAGGATGAACGAATTCGTTTGTCCTTTTCTTTTTCAATTTTTAAAATTGCATTGAAATAATTAGTACAAAGTGATACAATAATTACAGAGAGAAAACAGATTGGAGGCATTTGTATGGCTGACATATTTGATTACATAAGCTGGCGCGGCGATTTGACATTTGAACAGGATGGTTTTAACGAGCTTGACGCACTTGTGCTTTCACGGCTTTCATATCTTCCTTTTGACGGTGCGGTATCGTCCTGTCTGTTTGATGAAATTACCCTTGAACAGGCGGCAATGCGTGTGTTTGCAACCGATGATTACGAGAAAAATCTATTGTGGAAGGGTGACGCCGACCTTTTGAAAGCAACGGCAGAGAGCAAGAGATTCGGTAAAATTCTTGTTTCGGGGTATGTAAACGAGGTTGAGTCCGATGTGAGTATGCAGTTTTCCGCAATCACTTTTGAATTTCTTAAAATGAATTATTTTATTTCATACAGAGGAACGGACTTTTCTCTTGTCGGCTGGCAGGAGGACTTCAATATGTTCTTCACATTTCCGTTGCCGTCACAGAAAAAGGCTCTTGATTATTTTGAAAAGGCAGTCCGTATGCTCAACGGAAAATTCATTCTGGGCGGTCACTCAAAGGGCGGAAACCTTGCGGTTTATGCCGGTGCTTTTACCGATGAAAATTCAAGAAATCACATTGATTATATTTACAATTTTGACGGACCGGGGTTTTCTCTTGACAAAATCAGGGACAGCGGATTTTATGAAGTTGACGACAGAATCTACACCTTTGTTCCGCAGTCGAGCATTTTCGGCATGATATTTGAGCATGAGGAGAGCTACACAATTGTGAAGAGCAATCAAAAAGGTTTTCTCCAACACGATGTCTATTCGTGGGAGATTGAGCTGAACAGGCTTGTCAGACTGAAAAGCACTACAAATTTCAGCGTTTTCTTTGACCATACGCTGAAAGAATTTGTTGAATCGCTGACAATTGCTCAAAGACGGGAGTTCACAAAAGAGGTTTTTGCCCTTTTGTCGCTGACCGAAACCGCAACCTTTAATGAGATGCTGAAAAATCCGCTTAAAAACACGGGAACAATCCTAAAATCCTTTGCAGGTCTTGACAGCAAAACAAGAAATATGCTTCTGAAAACAATCTTCGCATTCGTTAAAAGTGCAAAAAACAATTTTTCCGACATAACAGGCGGTCAGAAATCAATTGAAATAACGACATAATATCATATAATATTATAAATACTCCTCAGATACTTGATTGCATCTGAGGAGTTTGCTATAATTATATGGTAAGAAAAAGTGTATTGATTTTTTCGACTGTTACAGAGAATAAGAGTTCTTCACAAATTTACATAAAAGGATAATGACATATGAAAACGACTAACAACATTAAGAGAACAATGACAATTGCAATTGCAGCGGCAATGATTACAGCAACAGCAA